>ERZ777306.319-NODE-319-length-97740-cov-33.051779_pt1 | contig 97740 bp, 78 predicted proteins | sample MGYA00374966_ERZ777306 | MGnify/ENA primary metagenome ERZ777306 (study PRJEB29329, sample SAMN06343882) | mouse gut metagenome | isolation source: Mouse cecum | place: Austria: Vienna | collected 2014-11-15 ...
TACAACAAAGATATAAATTAACCTCAGCTTCTTGCTTTACGCAAACTTAGAGTCTGATTTAACATTTGAAAAAGACGGATTTGCCTCTTTTCTGTTCTTTTGACAATCTGAAGAGGCAATCCCAATAAATGTCGGGTGAGTCGGCAGGCAATCTCCTGTTGCGGGAATTTGAATTCTCTGATGTTGTAGCTGAACAATTGTTCATTTGCTTCTGTTCTTACATTGCTTCTACATAGACGTTTTCGGCAATGCCCATATCGTTCGTTCTTCCATAAGTGATGCAAATGTAATAAAAAAGTGTTGCTGTTTGCAGTTTGTGTAGTTAAAAGCATTACTTTTGTGGTTCATAATTAGTTGAAAAGAAAAAGAATGGATAAGATTAGTTACGCACTTGGCTTAAGTATCGGAAATAATTTCCAGAACTCGGGCATTAATAATCTTCAGGTTGAGGATTTTGTAAAAGGATTGAATGACGTGCTGAGCGGAGCACAGCCGGAAATCGGTTACGATGAAGCAAAACAGGTTATCAACGATTACTTCATGAATCTTCAGAAAGAAAGACTGGAGCTTAATAAAAAAGCCGGAGAGGAATTTCTGAATATCAATAAGGGAAAAGCCGGAGTCGTTACGTTACCCAGCGGTTTGCAGTATCAGGTATTGAAGCAAGGCGAAGGTGTCAAGCCGACTGCTTCCGACAAGGTGAAATGCCATTATCACGGAACATTGATCAACGGAACCGTATTCGACAGCTCTGTAGAGCGTGGCGAACCTGCCGTATTCGGTGTGTCGCAGGTGATCCCGGGATGGGTGGAAGCGTTGCAGTTGATGCCGGTAGGTTCTAAATGGCGTCTTTTCATCCCTTCCAATCTGGCCTACGGCGAGCATGGTGCGGGCGATGCGATCGAACCGAACAGCGCATTGGTTTTCGACGTTGAATTATTGGACATAGTAAAATAACATAATAGAGAAAAATGAAAAAGATTAGTGTATTGGTTGCTACAGCGATTGTAGCTATGGGTATTACATCATGTGGTGATTCACATAAAAGTGCATCTTTGAAGACTGCCGCAGATAGCGTGAGCTATGCCATCGGTATCAGCACAGGTGCAGGTTATAAAGACAATTTAAAGACTCTGCCGGGCGATCCTGCTAACGTTGATGATCTGATCGCCGGCTTTATCCAGGCTATCAAGGGCGATTCTTCTGCTATGAAGATGACTCCGCAGGCTGCTCAGGCTTATGTTCAGACTTACTTCATGGAAGCTTCTGCAAGAGATGCAAAGAAGACCAAAGAAGAAGGCGAAAAGTTCCTGGCTGAAAACAAAACGAAGAAAGGCGTTCTGACAACCGAAAGCGGTTTGCAGTATCAGGTGGTTACGGAAGGTACAGGTGCTAAGCCGACTGCCGACGATAAAGTAAAAGTGCATTATACAGGAACTTTGCTGGACGGAACTAAATTCGACAGTACGATGGACCGTGGCGGCGAACCGGCTGAATTCCCGGTTGGCGGCGTGATCAAAGGTTGGACGGAAATCCTGCAGCTGATGCCGGTAGGTTCTAAATATATCGTCTGGGTTCCTTCAGAACTGGCTTACGGCGAACGTGGCGCAGGACAGGATATCAAACCGAACAGCACACTGAAATTCGAAATCGAATTGCTGGATATCGTAAAAGATAAATAAGAGACAAACTATCGTTTTATACGATATTGGGCGGGCGGAATATGTTAAATAGCATTTTTCGCCCGCTTTTATTATTTATTTCATACTTTTTTCTTTCACAATGATATAGTATTGAAATTAATTATATACTTTTGATACATTAAATCTAAAAAGGAAAGTAAAGTAAGCAAGCAATGGAGAAGATAGACAAACTGGACCGGCAGATATTGAACATTATTTCAAAAAATGCCAGGATTCCTTTCAAGGATGTAGCCGAAGAATGTGGTGTTTCGCGCGCTGCCATTCATCAACGGGTACAACGCATGATTGATATGAATGTGATCGTTGGGTCGGGCTATCATATTAATCCGAAGATTTTAGGTTATAACACTTGTACGTATATCGGTGTAAAACTGGAACGCGGCTCGATGTATAAAGATGTGGTTCCTGAATTCGAGAAGATTCCGGAAGTGGTGGAATGCCATTTTACGACGGGACCGTATACTATGCTGATCAAGTTATATGCGCGTGACAATGAACACCTGATGGAATTGCTGAACACGCAGATCCAGGAGATTCCGGGTGTGACGGCTACGGAAACGCTTATCTCTTTGCGTCAGAGTGTGAAACGTGAAATTCCGATTTGCGATATTTTCGATTAAGAAAAAATAGATAGTATGGGCCCGGCCTCGAATGAGTAGCCGGGCTTTTTTATATGCTCTACAATTTATATTTTTGCAGAAAAAGATAGAATGTTGAAGTTTTTATCAATCCTATTATTGTGTTGTCTTCCTGCCTGGTTGTGGGCAGGGGAGAATTATCGTTTTCGTGTCTATCTGAAAGATAAGGGGGACGACGGCTACCGGGTGGAAGAACCGGAGGCTTATCTCTCCGAACAGGCGATCGAGCGGAGAGCTAAAAATGGTATCGCCGTCACGGATGCCGATTTTCCCATATCCCGGTCGTATATCGACATGCTGTCGGAAACGGGCGCGACACCGGTCGTGCAAAGCAAATGGTTTGCGACCGTCGTGGTGGAAAGTCCCGACAGCGCCGTGGCCGAACAGTTGCAGCAACTGGCTATCGTCGATTCTGTCAAGTGGATCTGGAAAGGCAACCTGCGGGTTCCGGCCGGGGAAAAGGGAGAAGACCGTTTTGTGCCGGAGGATGAACCTCTGCATAATGAATATGGTTATGCTCATAAGCAGATCAAGATGCTGAACGGGATCAAACTGCACGAAGCCGGTTTCAGGGGCGAAGGAATGCGGGTGGCTGTCATCGATGCCGGTTTTATGAATGCGGACCGGATGTCGGCTTTTGATTCCTTGCAGTTGTTAGGCACGCATAATGTCGTTTTCCCCGGTGAAAGCGTATTTGTCGGAGACGACCACGGGACGAAAGTCCTTTCTTGCCTCGCTGCCGATATCCCGGGAGTGATGGTCGGGACTGCTCCGAAAGCTTCTTACCTGCTGCTCAAGAGTGAAGATAGTGATTCCGAATATCCGGTCGAGGAAGACTATTGGACTGCCGCGGTCGAATATGCGGACAGTGCCGGGGTGGACGTGATCTCTTCGTCACTCGGATATTTTGTTTTTGATGCGGACGAACTGTCATACGACCAAGCGGCTTTGGATGGAAAGACTGCCATGATCAGCCGGGCGGCCGGTCTGGCTGCCGCTAAAGGAATACTGGTGTTTTGCAGTGCCGGGAATGAGGGGAGCGGCGAGTGGAAAAAGATCACGTTCCCTTCGGATGCAGCCGGGGTATTTACGGTCGGCGCGATAGATGAAGACAAGAAAAAAAGCGGCTTCAGTTCCGTGGGCTTTACCGCGGACGGGCGGGTGAAACCGGATGCCGTTGCCTTGGGAACGGGCAGTTGCGTGATAGGGCCGGGCGGCAGTGTGCGGTATGCAAACGGGACCTCTTTTGCGACGCCTATCCTCGCCGGGATGGGAGTTTGTCTCTGGCAATCGTTGCCTTGGTTGAATCATAAGGAGATGATCGACTTGCTGCATCGTTCGTGTGACCGGTATAAACATCCGGATACGGAGCAGGGATATGGTATTCCCGATTTCTATAAAGCATATAAAAAGGAAAGGAAAAATGGGATACGGTCAAAATAAGCAGAATCAGGAACGGCAGGAACTCTCTTTGCTGGAGTTGAATAACCGGGTGAAAGGGGCTGTCTTGAACGCCTTCCCGGAGACGTGTTGGGTGCGTGCCGAGATGAGCGACGTGCGTACGAATGCGGCATCTGGGCACTGTTATCTGGAGTTTATCGAAAAGAATGCGGTAACCGGCCAGTTAGTGGCAAAGGCGCGCGGTTCCATCTGGGCAAAGACCTTCCGGATGCTGAAGCCTTATTTTGAGATGGAAACCGGTCATATGTTTGCCTCCGGCCTGAAAGTGCTGGTGAAAGTGTCGATCGAGTTTCACGAATTGTACGGTTATAGCCTGACCGTGCTGGACATCGATCCTGCCTATACGTTGGGAGACATGATCCGGAAACGGATGGAGATCATCCGGCAATTGCAGGAAGAAGGTGTTTTCACGTTGAATAAGGAGTTGCCGTTTCCGACATTGCCCAAGCGGATCGCTGTTATCACTTCGCCTACGGCCGCAGGGTACGGGGACTTCCTGAACCAGTTGGCGAACAACAAGGCCGGCTATCCTTTCTACACGAAACTGTTTCCCGCTCTTATGCAGGGCGAACGGACGGAAGAGTCGGTGATTGCAGCACTGGACCGGGTGTACCGCTATGCCGATCACTTCGATGTGGTCGTGATTATCCGGGGCGGCGGTGCGACTTCGGACTTGAATAGTTTCGATTCCTATTTGCTGGCGGCAAATTGTGCGCAATTCCCGCTTCCCATCATAACCGGTATCGGGCATGAACGGGATGATACGATTCTGGATATGGTTGCCCATACGCGGATGAAAACGCCGACGGCTGTGGCCGAGTTCCTGATCGGGCAGATGGACAAGGCTGCCGGAGAAGTGGAAGAGTTGCAACAGGACGTTTCCAGGCTGGCAACCGATATTCTCTCTATGCAAAAGAATCTCCTGCAACTGTTGGGCAGCCGCCTTCCGGTCCTGGCGGTAAACCGGATCGAGCGCAGCCGTTCTTTGCTTCAACGGATAGGCATGCAATTACCGGCGAATGCCCATGCATTCCTAAAGCAACAGGCATCGAAGTTGGAGACGATGCAAGTGCGTTTGGCAAATCGTACGGAGACTTGTTTGGCGGAACGAAACCGCTTTGTCCAGCTGACGGAACAGTTCATCAAGATGGCTTCTCCCGACTATGTCTTGAAGCGGGGCTACAGCCTGACTTTAAAGGATGGCAAGATCATCAAACAGGCTGCCGGATTGACTGCCGGAGACGAACTGGTGACCCGTTTTGCGGACGGCGAAGTGCGCTCGGTGGTAAATGGAAAGCAGAATGGAAATTTACTCCAACCATAGACGCCCGTCTACTGGCGGAGTAACAAAATATTGAACATTAAAAACGATACGATATGCCTGAAACAACAGAAACATACAATGAAGCAGTAGAGAAACTGCGTAAGATCGTCGCCGATATAGAGAACGGTGATCTGGACGTCGATATCCTTTCTGAAAAGGTAAAGGAAGCGACCCGGCTGATTAAATTGTGCAAAGAGAAACTTTATAAGGCGGACGAAGAGGTCAAGAAGGTTTTGGAGGAACTGGAGTAATGAAGAAATACGTTCTGATAGTTGCCGGAGGTCGTGGGCTGCGCATGGGGGGCGACTTGCCGAAGCAGTTTATTCCGATAGAGGGAAAGCCGGTCCTGATGCATACGTTGGAGGCTTTTCACCGTTGGGATGCGTCTGCCGGTTTGGTTCTGGTACTGCCGGAGGACCATCAATCCTATTGGAAGATGCTTTGCCGGGAGATCGGTTGTAAGGTTCCGCACCGGATCGCGAACGGAGGCGAAACGCGTTTTCATTCCGTTCGCAACGGATTGCAATTCCTTTCGGATGAGATTGGAAAAGCATCCGAAAAGAATGAAAAGGTGCTGGTTGCCGTGCATGACGGGGTTCGTCCCTTTGTGGCTCCCGAAGTCATCAGCCGGTGCTTTGCCGAAGCCGGAGCGTCAGGGGCCGCGATTCCGGTCGTGCCTGTGGTCGATTCTCTCCGCGAGTCTACCGGTGAGTCCAGCCGTCCGGTCGACCGTTCGCGTTATCAGGCGGTGCAAACCCCGCAGGTTTTCGATTACGGTTTGATTCTGAAAGCGTATGAACAACCTTACTCGGGGTTTTTTACCGACGATGCATCTGTCGTGGAGGCTTTCGGACATATGGTCAAGACCGTTCCGGGAAACCGGGAAAATATAAAGATCACGACTCCGTTCGATTTATTGGTGGCAAAAGCGTTACTCGTAAAATAAATAGTTGAATAGAATATGCTCGATCTCGACAAACGTTCCATCATGTATCTGCCGGGCGTCGGCCCGAAAAAGGCGGAAATATTGCAGAAGGAAGCCGGCATTTCTTCGTATGAAGACTTGCTGTTCTACTTCCCGTACAAATACATTGACCGTAGCCGTTTCTATAAGGTTGCGGAGGTGACCGGCGATATGCCTTATATACAGTTGAAAGGGCGCATCTTGTTTTTCGATACGGTAGGCGAGGGGCGTACAAGGCGGTTGATCGGGAAATTTACGGACGGGACGGGTACGATCGACCTGGTCTGGTTCAAGGGGATTAACTATGTTATGGACAAAATAAAAACCGGCGTCGATTATATCGTGTTCGGTAAACCGACAGAGTTCGGGCATATCTATAACATCCCCCATCCGGATATAGATCCCGTCGACCAGGCGGATAAGGTGGCCAACGGCTTGACGCCGTTCTATAATACATCCGAGAAGATGAAGAAGTCTTTTCTCAATTCGCGGGCGATACAGAATTTGCAGTACACTTTGTTGAGCGGCCTGAACTGGACGCTGCCGGAAACACTTCCTCCGGGTGTCTTGAACCGTATCCGCATGATGTCGTTTCCGGAAGCGATACGGAATGTGCACTTTCCCGAATCGGTGGATAAATTGCGGAAAGCACAGTTGCGTCTGAAGTTTGACGAACTGTTTTTTATCCAGCTTAATATTCTCCGGACTTCCAATCTGCGTAAGTTGAAGCTGAAAGGGATTGTCTTTCCTTCCGTCGGAGATTATTTCAATACATTTTATAAAGAGTATCTGCCTTTCGAACTGACGAATGCCCAGAAACGTGTTGTCCGCGAGATCCGTGCCGATATGGGAAGCGGGCGGCAGATGAACCGTCTTCTGCAGGGCGATGTGGGAAGCGGGAAGACCTTGGTGGCTCTGCTCTCCATGCTGTTGGCGGTCGATAACCATTGCCAGGCTTGTATGATGGCGCCGACCGAGATCCTGGCGACTCAGCACTATGCGACGGTTATGGGTTTCCTGAAAGATATGGATATAAAAGTGGCCTTGCTTACCGGCTCGACGAAAAAGAAGGAACGGAACAAAATATTGCCGGCTATCGCGAACGGTGAGATCCGGATCGTGATCGGGACGCATGCCTTGATCGAGGAGACGGTCGTTTTTTCTTCTCTTGGGCTGGCGGTGATAGATGAACAACACCGCTTCGGGGTAGAACAGCGTTCCCGCCTGTGGACGAAAAATGCGGTCGTCCCTCATGTCCTGGTGATGACGGCAACGCCTATTCCCCGTACGCTTGCCATGACTTTGTACGGTGATCTGGATGTCTCTGTGATCGATGAGCTGCCGCCCGGTCGTAAACCGATCCAGACGGTACACCGCTATGACAATAAGAAAGCGCAACTTTACGATTTCCTTCGTAAGGAAATCGAGCAGGGACGGCAGGTCTATGTCGTTTATCCATTGATTGAAGGCAGTGAGAAGCTGGATTATAAGAACCTGGAAGAAGGCTTCGAAACATTCAAAGAAATCTTTCCTGAATATAAGGTGTGCATGGTTCACGGAAAGATGAAAGCGGCCGATAAAGATGCGGAAATGCAGAAGTTTATTTCCGGAGAGGCCCAGATATTGATGGCGACAACCGTGATCGAAGTAGGGGTGAACGTGCCGAACGCGTCTGTGATGGTCATCGAAAGCGCCGAACGTTTCGGCCTTTCCCAATTGCATCAGCTCCGGGGCCGGGTGGGCCGTGGAGCCGAACAGTCTTATTGTGTCCTTGTCTCTTCCTATAAACTGAGTAACGAGACTCGCAAACGACTCGAAATAATGGTAAGCAGCAACAATGGCTTTGAGATTGCCGAGGCCGATTTGCGTCTGCGCGGTCATGGCGATCTGGATGGAACGCGCCAGAGTGGAGAGGGCGTAGATCTTAAAATTGCAAACCTGGCAGCCGATGGACAAATTCTTCAGTATGCGCGCGATATGGCACAGGAAGTTTTGAACGAAGATCCCGATTTGTTATCCGAACCTAACCGTATATTGAACGAACGCCTGAAGACACTCTTTGCCAAGAAGGTTAATTGGGGAATGATCAGCTGATATGTTGTGAAACATATAATTCTTTAATTGTATGTAAATCAATGATTCTCGTGCCTTGTTTTGCTTTTCTTTATTTTCATTGCGGAAATTTTTCTGTATTGTATTTTGCCGGGTTGCTCAAAATCACGAACTTTGACGAAATGACGGTGAAATGAACCATTCTATTTCATGATTTTTCATCGTGGATTACTATCGAAAGTGATAAAAATAATGAAGATACAGGCATTACTATTTATTTGTTGTACCACTATTTTGGTATCAGCCTTCGAGGCAAATGCACAAAAAAACAAAGACGTTCCGAAACAGATTGTTCACATCAAGAAGATGGATAAGCGTGTTTCCGAATTAATGGCAGACCGTGTGGGGATCCGGAAGAATATGGAGTTGAAAGAGCTTGCTGTACTCAACGAAAAAGCGATGGAAGCAAGGGAGGATTTGATGTTCCCCGCCGATGAATTATACGGTTCTAATTGGGAAAACCAGTGGGTCGATCCGTTCCGTGGAACAGCAAAGGTCAATTTCCCGGATTCATTTGCGATCGATTGTTCTTCTTTTGTTTATCCGATAGCTATCGATTCTATAGCGAGAATTACTTCCAAATACGGCCCGCGTCGCCGCCGTATGCACCGTGGAATCGACTTGAAAGTTCTGATCGGCGATACGATTCGTGCAGCATTTGACGGAAAAGTGCGTATCAAGAACTTCGAACGCCGTGGATATGGCAATTATCTGGTGATCCGCCATCCGAACGGCCTCGAAACCGTATATGGACATTTGTCTAAGGCTCTTGTGCTACCTAACGATATTGTTCATGCCGGCGATCCGATCGCTTTGGGAGGTAATACGGGACGTTCTACCGGTTCTCATCTTCATTTTGAAACCCGTTTCCTGGGACAGGCTATTAATCCGGCTGAAATTATAGACTTTGAAAATGGTGTTCCCCATCAAGATACGTATGTGTTCCATAATGTAAAGATCAACGGGCGCAGAAGCAATATCTATACTTCTTCTTCCGATCGGATGGTTTATCACCGTGTGAAGTCGGGCGATACGTTAGGCAAGATTGCCCGGATATATGGAACCAGCGTGAATGAATTGTGCCGCCTGAACGGATTGAAAGGTACGTCTGTTTTGCGAATCGGACAGTCTATCCGTTGTAGTGCCGGTGCGGTTACATCCGCAAAGGATAGAAAATCAAAACCGGTTGTTTCTTCAGCCGTAACGAAACAGGTGAAGACAACTGTGGCTGCCGATGCCGCCGCCGTCGCTTCTATCAGTCAATCTCAGAAAGCGGTTGGACAGCAGGAAGGTACTCCGGTTTACCATCGCGTGAAATCCGGTGATACGTTAGGTGCTATCGCGACTAAATACGGTACGACTGTCACAAAGCTTTGTGAGTTGAATGGCATTACAAAAACTACGATTCTGAAATTGGGCCGTTCGCTTCGTTGTTCTTAATAAAGATTTAGTAAATACGATAATAAAGGGCTGTCTGTCGTGTACGGGCGGCTCTTTTTATTTCCGGCTAAAGTGACCTCTCTTTTGGTCAGGTATGGATTTATCCGTATCTTTGTACGGATGTAAATGGTAAGAAAGTATGGCTGATACGAAGGAACAATTCGAAAAAGTAATATCCCAGTGCCGGGAACTGTTTGAAAAGAAGTTGAAAGATTATGGTCCCTCGTGGCGGATCATGCGTCCGCAGTCGCTGACCGACCAGATATTTATTAAGGCAAACCGGATTCGCAGCCTCGAGATAAAAGGCGTGAGCATGGTGGATGAAGGTATTCGTCCCGAGTTTGTCGCAATTGTGAATTACGGGGTTATCGGCCTGATACAATTGGCAAAAGGATTTGCCGACACGACTGATATAAGCAATGAAGAGGCGCTGGCCTTGTACGATAAATACATCACGGAAACCAAAGAACTTATGTACGCCAAGAATCATGATTATGATGAGGCGTGGCGTGGTATGCGTATCAGTTCCTATACGGATCTGATCCTGATGAAACTCTATCGTACGAAGCAGATCGAGAGCCACGGAGGCAAGACGATCGTGTCCGAAGGCATCGACGCCAACTATATGGATATGATCAACTATGCTCTATTTGGCCTGATCAAGTTGGAGTATGGTGAAGAAACAGTTGAAAATTGAAAGATAAAAGTTGAAAGTTAAGTGAAGAATAAAGATGTCGCTTTAAAGATATTAGTCGAATTGTGCCGTTTGCTGATCGGGGTTGTGTTTATCTTCTCCGGTTTTGTCAAGGCGGTCGATCCGGTGGGAGGGGCGATCAAGATAGGTGAATATCTGGCTTCCTTCGGACTGGATATGCTGCAGCCTTTTACGGTATTGTTATCCTTTAATCTTTCGGCGATCGAGTTTGCGCTCGGTGTCTGTATGCTGTTGGGAGTGTACCGGCGGTATGTCTCTTTCCTTGTCCTCGTATTTATGGTGTTTATGACACCGCTAACTTTGTATCTGGCTCTTTTCGATCCCGTATCGGATTGCGGTTGCTTCGGGGATGCGCTGGTGATCACCAATTGGGAAACGTTCTTCAAAAATATTGTCCTCTCACTTGCCGCTATTGTTACATTTATTTATAATCAACGCTTGTTCCAGTGTTTTACGTATCGGGTGTACTGGTTTGTCGCCCTGTATGCGTATCTGTTCGGAGTCGGTTTTGCTTATTATAATTACAATCATTTGCCAGTGATTGATTTCCGTCCTTATAAAGTCGGTGCGAATATCCCGCAATTGATGGAGATGCCCGAGGGTGCGCCGCAGGACGAATATAAGTATACTTTCGTGTATGAAAAGGACGGAGTGAAGAAAGAGTTTTCGCTTGAAGACTACCCGGCAAACGACAGTAGCTGGACGTTTGTCGAGTCGAAGACCGAACTGGTCAAGAAAGGGTATCAACCCCCTGTCGCCGCTTTCAATATTTATAATGGGGAAGGCGATGACGTGACGGAAGAAATCATCGGTAACCCCGGTCCGGTTCTGTTGCTCGTGGCTCCGAAGCTGGAAGATGCGGACGACGAACAGATGGATGAGATCAACGGTGTGTATGATTATGCGCTCGAACATAATATCCCGTTCTATTGCGTCACGGGTTCTTCGCCGGAGGCGATCGATGCCTGGAGCGACAATACCGGAGCCGAATATCCTTTCCGGATGGCAGACGAGGTGCTGCTTAAGACGATTATCCGTTCCAACCCAGGGCTTGTGTTGCTGAAAGGCGGTACGATATTGGGCAAATGGCATTATAACGACATTCCGGTAGAGGAGGATGTGAAGGAGGTTGTGGATCGTTGCTTGGATGAGAGCCATATAAAAAGTGAAGAAGATGGGGCCCTCGCAACCAACCTATTGACTTTTACCGTACCTTTGCTGCTCGTTTGGGCGTATGACCTGCTGCGTTTCAGGCGCAAACGGAAAGAAAAGAAATAACTATTTGTATTACATATTTAATTAATTAAGTCATGAGAAAGAATATTGTTGCTGGAAACTGGAAGATGAACACTACCCTTCCTGAAGGTCTTGCTTTGGCAAAAGGCTTGGACGAAGCTCTTAAAGGTAAAACTCCTAACTGTGATGTGATCATCGGCACTCCGTTCACTCACCTGGCAAGCGTTGCTGCTGCTATCGACACGAACAAGATCGGTGTTGCTGCTGAAAACTGCGCAGACAAAGAAAAAGGTGCTTACACGGGCGAAGTTTCTGCTGCTATGGTTGCTTCTACAGGTGCAAAATATGTGATCCTGGGCCACTCTGAAAGACGTGCTTATTATCACGAAACTCCGGAAATCTTGAAAACAAAAGTTGAATTGGCTTTAGCTAATGGGCTGACCCCGATCTTCTGTATCGGTGAAGTTCTGGAAGAAAGAGAAGCCGGCAAGCATTTTGAAGTTGTAGATGCTCAGATCAAGGGCTCTTTGTTCGATCTGTCTGCTGAAGATTTCGCTAAGATCGTTCTGGCTTACGAACCGGTTTGGGCTATCGGTACAGGTAAAACTGCTACATCCGACCAGGCTGAAGAAATTCACGCTCATATCCGCGCTACTCTGGCCGCTAAATATGGCCAGGAAATTGCTGACAACTGTACGATCCTTTATGGCGGAAGCTGCAATGCCGGTAACGCTAAGGAATTGTTTGCTAAACCGAACGTTGACGGTGGTCTGATCGGTGGTGCTTCTTTGGCTGTTGATAAATTTATGCCGATTATCGAAGCATTTGATAAATAATTGTCTTTCGTAGGGGCAGGTTCCAAACCTGCCCGTTTACGTGGCAAATGATATAAACAGGGCGGGTTTGGAACCCGCCCCTACGATTACGATATCATATCCGACATTCAATATGAAACGACTATCTTGTATCCTATCTTTATGTATGCTGCTTGGTGCATCTGCCTTGTCTGCCCAGACGGGTGTCGATGGACAGGCGGAAGACATCATCGACGCCTTACAGGAGAGAGTTCCCGGAAAGGGGACTGTTGTGGTGCGCCAACCGGATGCTCTTCGTAATATGCTCGGTAAACGCTTGCATGGCGAGGGGGTAGAGAAGACTGATAGTACGGCCTTTTTGAAGATACAAGGCTATCGTACACAAGTGTTTTCCGGCAATAACCAGCGTAAATCCAAAGACGAAGCTTTTCGGAAAGAGAAAGAAATTAAGGAACTTTTCCCTGATGTCCCGACTTATGTGACGTACAATGCTCCGTTCTGGCGCGTGCGTATCGGTGATTTCCGTTCACATGAAGAGGCTTATCATATGCAACGTCTTCTGATGGATGCATTTCCGGCCTATAAGAAAGAAATGTACATCGTAAGGGAAGAAGTAAAAATCCCATTGAATTGAAATGAACGAAGAACTAAACGAGAAGACTTTGCTGGCCCGTGAAGAACTGGCCGGCCATTATAAAAGTATCATCAATCTGCTTGGTGAAGATGTAGACCGCGAAGGTCTGTTGAAAACGCCCGAACGGGTTGCCAAAGCTATGCAGTTCCTGACAAAAGGGTATCATGAAGACCCGGCTGCCGTACTTCGCGGTGCCATGTTCAAAGAAGAAGACTATAAGCAGATGGTGATTGTAAAGGATATCGATTTCTTTTCTCTTTGTGAGCATCATATGTTGCCTTTCTTCGGAAAGGCCCATGTCGCCTATATCCCTAAAAAATATATTACAGGGTTGAGCAAAATTCCCCGTGTCGTGGATATCTTCGCCCGCCGTCTTCAGATTCAGGAACGCCTGACCATGCAGATCAAAGATTGTATTCAGGATACTCTCGACCCGTTAGGTGTGATGGTCGTAATCGAGGCGCAACATATGTGTATGCAGATGCGTGGTGTCGAGAAGCAGAACTCCCTGACCACAACTTCCGACTTCACCGGATTCTTCCAGCAAGCCAAAACACGCGAAGAATTCATGAACCTGATCAAACATAACCGGTAACGACATCGAAGATCAGAACAGGTCGGCATGAGTGCCGGTGTCGGTCATAATCAAGTTGAGTTTAGTTTAGTGTCGTTTTGTTGCCTGCCATATCAAGAGCCAGTTGCCTTTGATATGGCATTCCCATAGTCCTTCAAAGGTTCCGCTAAGTTTATGTGGACGATAGCGTTCGGGGAGGGTTCCGGCTTCTTGCAATAAGTCGATTACCTCTTGTAATAAAGCCAAGTTGTACCCTCTTTTTTACAAGTTTTAAGGTCTTTCTTAAAACTGTTCGCATATTCCAGCTCGTACTTCATCCTAAGATTCCACTTTATTTAGCCTGTCAAAGAAAATAGGATATATTTGTCTTTAAAAGAATATTAGCAGATGGAAGAAATACAAGAAAAGCAAGCAAGCTATTGGATTAAAAGGCTCGGGATGACCCCCCATCCTGAAGGGGGCTATTGCAAGGAAGAATATCGTCCGGGCTCCTGGCAACCGGTAGATGGGATTCCGGCAGGGAAACGGGTGTTGACGACGATTTATTATCTGTTGGAAAAGGATGAGTTCTCCGCTTTCCACCGGATAAAATCGCCCGAAAGCTGGTTCTTTCATAAAGGTGAGCCTCTGTTGATCTATTCTTTCGAGGGAGGAAAACTGGTTTGCCGTGAATTGTCTGATCAGGAAAGCGGGGCTTTACAGATCACTATAGAGCCAGGCGTTTGGTTTGCCGCCCGGTTGAAAGAGGCGCAAGGCTTTGCACTGGTCAGTTGTGCCGTCGCTCCGGGATTCGAATATAAAGATTTTGAACTGGCAAACCGGAATACGTTACAATCCGAATATCCAGGTTATGAAAAAGAAATTTCTGTATTAACTCGTTAGGCTTCTATTATTTGAAAGGTTCACATTTTCTTCTATTAAAATGTTTTTTCAAAATATCTGTCACTCTATCACACTTTCTTCTGTGATCATTGATAATCATAGCATGAAAGGTGTGATAGATGGCTTTTTTATCTATCACACATCTATCACATCTCTATCACTGCCTTATTAAAGATACTCTCTTTTTTTGAAAAGTATATTACTTGTTTTCAGCGGACTAAGCATATAGATCCGTGTACATCCGGGTGTTCATGATTGCAACATCCGGATCTTGGAACCGGCTACATGGGGGTGTAAAATGTGTGGAAATGGGGATGTAGACAAGTGTTTCTGCTTACTTTTCGCACATTTTCCGCCTGTTTTTCTTATAAAAGCGTCTTATATCAAGGTCATAATCTATTTAAATGCTCCGTAATATATATCAGAAAACCAATATGTAGGCCCTGTATTTAGTCTCTTTTGTGACTGGGCAGAGAGAAATATACCCCTCTTTTATTTTCCCGTCCTTCATTTCAAGCGGATATGCCTTTTTCATGAAACAGTGGCGTTCGTATGCTTCTCCCGGTTTGCTTTCGTATGTAATGCTCATATCTCCCCGCGCCGTAGGCGCCAGGTATTTTTGGCTGATGCGCAAGGCAACCATGCCCATTGTATAGCGCATATTTACTTCAATACAAGGGTGTATGGCGAATCCGTTATCTGTTTTTCTACGATAGACCAACATATCGACGCCTAAGTAACCGGTATAAATGTTACCATATATTTGCCGGATTGCCTCTCCGACGGCTTCTTTCAATTGCTGGAATTTGTCTCCGAAGTTTTCAACAAAGAAACTTTCCAGATACGTCTGGTCGCCCAATACATTCCCGGAATAAGCGCCTTTCTTTTCAGCTCCGAATACGGAAAGTCCCTCATAGCGTATGTTTCCGTTCCCGTCCGAATAAAATTCCATGGCGAAATCCTGGTATTTATTCAGTGCACATTCTATGCTGACACATCCCTGCTTATTCAGTGCACCCTCGATCCAGACGCGGTCTTTCGCTGTCAGTTTGCGTTCCGGCAACCAGAGCAAGCCTCTGCCGGAGGATGAATAGGGAGTCTTCAACACGAAGGGAGCATTCTGGAGGATCAGGTATTTTTCCACTTCCCTCACTTTTTTGCAGAATTTCGGCGATACCGGTACCTCCATATCGGGCAGAAGTTCACGTATTTTATCCAGACATTCGGCTGCTGTCTGGCGGCCTGTCAACCGGGTATATTCCTCTTTCCATTCCGGGATCGTGAGATTCAGGTTACCGCTTTTCCGGAGCTTCTCAAAAAGAGAATGGCTATGCGGGGAAAGTCCCCAGGGGGCAGCTTGCATTTCGGGCAGGCTATCCCGCTGTTTCTCAATCTCCTTGCGGGAGATGAGCTTGGCGAACGGCCTGAACTCTTTAGGCTGTAAGGAGAAGAAACGCGGTGAAGTAACCTCTTCCGTAAAGACAAAATCCTCCGGGTCCGCATACCAGACAGGAAGATAGGATAACTCCCTGATCATCCTTTGTACGTTTGCAGGCGGAGTGTAATTTTCAGAGCCTTGTAGTATGGCTGTTTCGTGTCCTGGATTAAAGAAATGTATTTTAGGTTTCATATGCTATGTAAAAGTCAAAGCTGTGTCTAACAATCAGATAAAACGTACGCAGATAACGCAGAATACGCAGATAAGCGCAGACTTATTTTATTGATCGTTAATAAATATCTGCGCTTGTCTGCGTATGTGCGTTATCTGCGTACGGTAAATACCGTTTTGGGGCTATTCGAGATTTTCGTCGATGGCGTCAATCTTTTTAATGATGAGTGCCATTTCGTCTTTCAGTTTATCGATCTTGCGTTCCATCTCTTTAAGCAAGCCGCCGCCACCTTTGGAGGAGATGCTCAGGAACCCGATGTTGTTTTCGTAGGTTTGAAGTTCGTTCTTCATCCGTTCGTACATACGCATCAGTTTTTCCCGTTCGCCGTAGAGTTTTCCTTTTCCCCGTTCGCCGCCGCTCATGTCGCTGAGGTTGCTTCGGTAGGTTTGCATCTTACGGTCGTTCTGGTCGATTTTGAGACGGTCGAACTGTTTGTCGACTGCTTCGTGATATTCCTTATAAATCTTATCTTTCTCTTTGAAAGGTACATGGCCGATCGTGTTCCATTCTGCCATACATCCTTTCAGGGTGGCGAGTGCTTCGTCGTGGTCGGTTTCGTCAATGGCGTTGATCTTTTCAACCAAGGCCTTTTTAGCAGCCAGGTTGGTTTGTTCCACGCTCTTTTGAGAAGATACATTTTTATTCTTTTGTTCGAAGAAATAGTCGCAGGCCGAGATGAAACGTTTCCAGACTGCATCGGAATGTTTGCGGGCTACCGAGCCGATCGTCTTCCATTCTTTTTGCAAAGCGATCATCTTTTCAGTCGTGCTCTTCCATTCAGTGCTGTCTTTCAATGCCTCCGCTTTTTCACACAAGGCTTTTTTCAGTTCGAGATTCTTTTCCATCTCGTCCTTGATGTTCTTGTAGAATTCGCTTTTGCGGTTGAAGTAAACGTCGCAGGCAGCGCGGAAACGTTCGAATATCTTCACGTTCGATTTCTTCGGGGCGAAGCCGATCGTTTTCCATTTGTCCTGCAGGGCAATGACTTCCTTATTCTTTTCTTCCCAGTCTTTGAATGACTTCAAAGCACTGAAATCGATGTTCTCTATCTGTTCGCAGATGGCTGTCTTGGCTTCTAAGTTTTCCTGTTCTTTTGCTTTCAGCCCTTCGAAATGTTCCTGATGGCGTTTGTTGATAATCGTGGAAGCGGTTTTGAAGCGTGTCCACAGGTCTTCGCGCAGTTCTTTCGCCACCGGACCGATTTCACGCCATTGCTGGTGCAACTTCTGAAGCTGGTGGAAGGCCGATACTACATCCGGTTCCGTTTGCAGTTTTTCAACTGTTTCGCAAAGAGCCGTTTTCATTTCTAAGTTCTTCTTGAAATCGTAATCGCGGAACTGGTTGTTTATCTTGATGATATCGTAGAACTTCTCGCTGTATATCTGATAGTTCTTCCACAATTCGTTGACATGTTCCTGCGGAACGGCTTTCACCTCTTTCCACCTCTGCTGGATGTCCTTAAAGTCGTTATATAGTTTGTTGAAATCTTCCTGGCTTTCGGTCAGCACTTTCAGCTGGTCGATCAGTTGGAGTTTCAAGGCATAGTTGGCAGCTTTAACCCGTTCTTCTTCAGCAAGGATAGCTGCCCGTTTTTCTTTGTAAACGGTGAGCAGTTCCTTGATCTTGTTTTCGGTTTCATCCTCGGGAACCACAAAATCCTTCTCTTCGCCACCCTCTTCCAAGAATGCTTTCTTCAAATCGTCCACTTCGCTCCGGTGGATTTTGTAATAAGCCTGTTTGAGTGCTTCCACCTCGTTGCGTGTCGCGTCTGCTGCCGCTCCAACCAAACCGGTCAGTTTCTCTAGAATTTCTTCTTTCGACAATTTCCCCGCAGCCGCAACAATCTCTTCACCTGCCGCAGTTTCGTCATTCTTGACTTCTGCTTCAGATGTTTCTTCTGCTGCAACTCCGGCATCCGGTGTTTCGTTTGTTACAACTTCATCCGCCGTGTTTTCCGGTGTTGTTTCCGGAGCTTTAGTTTCTTCCAATTTGCCGGTTTCTTCAGTTGGCAAATTAGCTTCGTGAGTGTCCTTCATATTCAATCGCATTTAAGAAAAGGATAAATGTATCCTATATCAAGTCACAAATTAAAGTAAATATTTTTGGATTACAGCATTTGAGAGCAAATAATTTGCAGGTAGATGTTAAATTAGGCACAGATAAGACCAAAATCCGTGAAATCCGTGCCTAAAATATGATCCGTGTTGAAATTATCCTAAGAACGAGATCAATACACCGGCGGCTACGGCAGAACCGATAACGCCGGATATGTTACTGGCCATGCAATATTGAAGTACATGGTTCTTGGGGTCGTATTTCAATGCGATTTCATTCGCAACGCGGGATGCCATCGGCACGGCGCTCAGTCCGGTCGCCCCGATCAGCGGATTGATCTTTTTCTTCGTAAAGAGGTTGAACAGCTTAACGAAGAAGATACCGCCCGTGATGGAAAGGGCAAACGCAAGGAAGCCCCCGACAACGATACCGATGGTCGTGAAGTTCAGGAATGCTTCTGCCGTCATGGTCGCACCGACCGACAATCCTAAGAAGATGGTCGCCGCATTCATAATGCTGTTGGAAGCAGCGTCGAACAGGCGGAACGTATTGGTCCCGATCTCCTTTACTAAGTTACCGAACATCAACATACCGATCAAGGGGACCGCACTCGGTACGAACAGGGCTACAATCGTAGTCACCACGATCGGGAAGATGATCTTCAATACGCGCAGGTTCTTGATCTCCGTCGTGGACGGGTATTTCTTCTCCTGCTCCTTCATATTGATACGCAACTCTTTCTTTGAGCAAAACAGTTTGACTACCAATGGAATGATAACCGGAACCAGCGCCATATAAGAATAGGCGGCAATGGCGATCGGACCTAACAGGTGCGGAGCCAGTTTGATTGTCGTAAAGATGGCAGTCGGTCCGTCAGCACCTCCGATAATACCTAAAGAGGCTGCTTCCTTCGGTGTGAATCCCATCAGGATGGCTACCAGCAGCACGGTGAAAATACCTAACTGGGCGGCCGCTCCGAATATGGACAAACGCAGGTTGCGCAACATCGGCCCGAAATCCGTCAATGCTCCCACACCCATAAAGATGATAGGAGGAAGGAAACCTGTCTTGATCAGCATGTAGTAGATGAAGTTCATCAGTCCCAACTCATGCGCAATGTCATGGAGCGGCATTTCCCAAATGTTCTTCATCACCCCGTGCACGTTGATCAGACCATTCTCGTCGGCCTGTATCACACCCATATCGCCTCCGGGGAAGTTGGCAAGCAACACGCCGAATGCGATGGGTACGAGCAATAACGGTTCATACTGCTTTTTTATACCTAAATAAAGCAGTATGAATGCTATGGCATACATGATCAGGAACTGCGGTTCAGCAATGATGTTGCTGAACGCAGTCATCTCATATAGATTTTGAAATATCTCGTTCATTACTGTATCGTCATTAATACGTCATCTTCAGAAACAGCGTCACCGGCAGCCGGGCAGATAGCCGTGATTGTCCCGCCGAATTCCGCACGTACGGCATTATAGGTCTTCATGGCTTCCACATAGCAAAGCACGTCGCCTTCCTTTACGACATCTCCCACTTTTACAGGCGTGTCGGAAGCTCCTTTCACTAAGAAGAATTTACCTTCCAGCGGCGAGAGCACTTCTTTGCCGGTTCCGGCCGGAGCGGTCGCAGGTGCGGGTGTTGCAGCAGGGGCAGCCGACGTTTCGGCCGGGGCGGCAGTGTTTGCTGTATCACCGAATGCAACGGTTACTTTGTAGGCTTGTCCGTTCACGTCGACAGTCATTACCTGCGGTGTTGTCGGCATGGCCATTGTTACACTCGCCGGAGTTGCCGGAGCAGAAACGGCAGGCTGGGCAATCGTTTGTTTTTCGGCTTTTCTCTTGGCGACATCGGCTTTGAATTCCACTTTGGCTTTTCCTGAACGATAGGCTTCGTATTGTGCCGGGTGCATGGCGTATTCAAACAATTCTTCATCGTCTTCGCCTGTTTCCCATTGCTTTTCGTTCATCAGTTTGCGATACTTGTCGAGTGCGTCAGGATAGTTGTCCTGTGGGTTTCCTTCGAAAAATTCGCGTCCTTCGGCTTTTGCTTTCTCGATGATTTCGGGAGCCAACGGACCCGGCAGGCGTCCGGCTTTGCCTAAGATCATATCCCAGATATCGTCGGCGATCATGCTCCAACGGGCTTTCCCTTTTTCCATCTGCATCACGTTCATAAGCGCCAGGTTCTTGACATACTGGCTGAACGGAGTAACCAATGGAGGATAACCGACACGCGGCCATACGTATGCCACTTCATCGAACAGTTTGATCAACAACTGGTCCTGGCTCATGAGCGGCTTGTTGTTCTTGATATTGCTCTTGTTGATAGTCTCTAAGTTCTTTTCGAGGTCGGACATCAGGCTTCCCATCATACCGCCCGGCAGCCCCGGACCGATCAGCAACGAGTTCATCAGGCGGTTCTTCGGGCTGATATACAAGCCGAGGAAGTCATCCATGAACTCCTGGATCAAGCTGCGGACTTTCATATAAGCCTCCATGTTGATCTCCGGTACTTTGTAGCCGGCATCTTTCAACATCGCCTGCACGGTCAGCAGGTCTGCATGGCCTGTACCCCATGAAAGCGGCTCCATACCTACGTCGATGTAGTCGCAACCGGCGTTACATACTTCGAGGATCGAAGCCACATTGAATCCGGGGCCGGCATGGCTATGGTACTGGACCGGGATTTCCGGATGTTTGGCTTTGATGTTGGCGACGATTTGCCCTAAGGAATGCGGACGGCCGATGCCGGCCATGTCCTTGATGCAGATTTCATCTGCTCCCAGTTCGATCAGTTCCATCGCCATCTTAGTGTAATAGTCCACCGTATGGATCGGCGAGTGGGTGATACACAACGAACATTGCGAGATCATCCCTGCCGCCTTCGCATATTTGATGGAAGGAGCGATGTTGCGTACGTCGTTCAGTCCGCAGAAAGTACGGGCGATATCCGTTCCCTGTGCTTTCTTTACCTGATAGAACAACTGGCGAACATCGTCAGGTACGGGGCTCATACGCAGGCCGTTCAGTGCACGGTCCAGCATGTGGGTTTGTATGCCGGCTTCATGGAACGGTTTCGTCCATTCGCGTACGGCTCTGTTTGGGTTTTCACCGAATAATAAGTTTACTTGTTCGAATCCTCCGCCATTGGTCTCTACGCGGGCGAAGCATCCCATCTCGATAATGGCTGGTGCTACCCGTGTTAGCTGGTCTACGGTGGGAACATATTTTCCGGCAGATTGCCACATGTCACGGAAGACCAAGCTAAATTTGATTTCTCTTTTCATGATATAATAATATGTATAAGTGCGATTATAATTTCTCGATCTTTACGACTTTCCCTTTTCCGCCCGTCATAACGCTTACTGCCGATACGATAGCGGCGGTTGTCTGGTTCGTAATCCCGGCAGCCGGTGCAGATGTTGCCGTTTGCCTTTGCGGCGCCACCTGTTTTTTTACAACGATCTCTTCGGGCGCATATTTGTTGACCAGTACGATCAGGCCCTTCCCAAGATTGATAACGATCAGCAGGATAGCAAAAACAGTGGTCATTCCTACGATCATTAACAAAAGTCCAGTTTCTATGTTTTCCATACTCATTTATTGACGGGAAAGCGTGCGGTTGGTGTGGCTGGCACAATCCTTCCCAAGTTAAAAATTCTGGTACAAAATTAGAAAAATGTCTGAAATTCACTTATAGATTCTTCATAAAAAATATGAAAAGGATTACGACTTTTCTTATCTTTGCCTCCCTGAAAACAATTTGTAATTAAATCATGGGAAACTTCTTTACATCACTATTCTCTTCCTCTAAGGCCGTAACGCCCGAAGAAGAAAAAAGCAAGAACGATCAGAAAAATTTTGATATTTTGAAATACGACGGTGTCCGTGCCCAGAAGATGGGGCAGGTGGCATATGCCATCAAATGTTTTACCGGAGCGTTGAAGTTGCAGGAGGATTTCGAGACGATGACGTATCTGGTCGCTGCCTATACGACGGCGAATAAGGCAGAGGACGCGCTCGAGGTACTGAACCGCATGGTGGAGCTTGAGCCGGACCATATCAATACGCTGCTGACAAGGGTGAACGTGCTTTTCATGTTGGACAAGGATGCGGATGTGATCGCCGATTGCCGGCATATCCTCGAATTGGAAGAGTCGAATCACCTTGCCTGGTTCCTGATGGGAAAGGCGAAACAGACGCTTTCCGACCCGTTGGGCGCTATTGCCGACCTGACGAAAGCGATTGCCCTGAAGGAGGATTTCACAGATGCCTATCTGATGCGTGCCCGGATATTGCTCTCGATGCAGCAGGCAACCGAAGCACTTCCCGATGTGGAAAAAGCCATCACGCTCGCTCCGGAAGAAGAAACATCCTACTTGCTGCGCGGCCGTATCCACGAAGCGATGGGGAATATCGACGCTGCGGCCGCCGATTACCAGAATGTGCTGGAACTGAATCCCTTCAATGACGAAGCGATGTTGCTCGTCGGCCAGCTCCTGATCACACAGGAACGTCTGGACGAAGCCATCACTTTCTTTGACGAAGCGATCGACCTGAAGCCGGATTTCGGCAAAGCATACGCCGAACGCGGCCGTGCCAAAAACCTGAAAGGGGACAAGGAAGGCGCCTTCGAAGACCTGAAAAAGTCCATCGAACTGAACCCCGAAGGCGATGAAGCCCAAAAGTTGGAAGGACAGCATACGAACTTCGATGATATGTATAAGGGGGGAATCTTCTAAGAAAGTAAGGCAGCTTGTTTTTTTTATATGCATTTTTGCTGTCAATATGATTCGTTTTGGGCATTTTACCTGACAGGTAAATGCCCATTTTTACTCTTTTTAGCCTAAAAAACTCTTGTATCCGGCTTTTTTTCTTCCTTTTCTCCAAATCATCTAAATGATTTATCAAATGATCTGAATGTTTTTCCAAAACTATTAGGATGTTTTAGGCAAACCATCCTGATGAATCTGGAAAATCATTTAGATGATTTTGGTAGGCGAATGAAAGTAAAGGGAAAAATTGCCGTGAAAAGTCTCCCGAAAGGCCTTTGAAAGCAATTTTAACACCTCAAAGACTCTATAAAACAGTCTGTATGGAATTGATGTTTTGACAGAAATCCTTTCTCCCTGCTGACACACTCATCCGTTTCTTCTGTATCTTTTCGTTTTCCGGTGACAGAAAAGAACCGTTCCGATGATCCTGCAGACAAAATGACAATAACCAACTTGTTTTCCCGGCCTTATTCGCCATCGTTCCGGCAAAAGGACACATACAGACGAATCAGGAGAGGGCAAATTTGATAATTTGACAATTTGCCACTTTTTTATGATAAAGCAGTTCATTTTGTTGTGTTAAAAAATATTACCCTTAAGTGTAATTCCAAATATATGGGGTACTAATCCTATTTTCATGAGGTGGTGGTGACATTTTGATTTTAGGGAAGAGACCTTTGGCTGTTGTCGGAGCTGACTTCTATCCGGTAGCCCTTACCCCTGACAAGTATAATCTTGAAGTTTTCAAAACCTTCTAATTGCTTTTGTAACCGTTCTATCCCATGCGAGATCCGGCTTCTGTCGTTCTTTGAAATTTCATCCGTCTTAACACCATATACATGCACGAGTATATCGTGGTAGGTTAGCATGTAATTTTCTTTCTGAATGAAATGCCGGAAATAAAGCAGGCTATCGCCGGATAACGAAACTTCCTTGTCGTCCTGTTTCAAGATGCCGTGCTCTTCATCAAAAGCAATATTTCCCGGCAAGAGCATCCATTGAATCTTGATTTGCGGTTCATGCATTATTTCTACGATCTGTTCGGCATCGATACTTGCAGCAAGGTGAGGTTGTCTATGTTTTTTCCGTAATATATAGATGAACAATGTTGTTCCGGACAACCAGACTGCGACAAGCATATAAACGGGCCAACAGCCAGCCAACCATCGATAAGGCAAATGTACATAAGGTTGCAAGGTGATTTTCTGTCCGGCATCCAAATCTTTCCGATAAGAAACGGCATCCAATGCTGTCGCTTTTCTGTAAAAAGCCTCCGGCCGGCTGATCGTCACTTTGTCTCCGACTGCACATTGTATGGCAACGGAACCTCGGATTTTCCGGTTGTCCAATTCCGCTTGAAAAATACTGTCCAAATGGTGACGATTCGGATCATCGCTTATCAAACATATTTGTTCGTACCAGTTTCTCTTTTCCTCTCCTGAAATGGTATTGGGTGAAAGTCGGGAATCATATTGGAAAACAAAAGTTGTTATATACTGTTTTTTCTCTTTTTCGATCGCTTTGAAAAAGGCGATTCCGGCTTCTTTCAGGTTCGCTTTTTTGCGTTCGGATATAAACAGATGGCCGACAAAAACGATAAACAAAGATGATAGTATGTATGCACATAATAGAAAAGAGAAACGTTTGTCTAAGCTATTTGCTGAGTTTTTGCTGGAATTATTCATGTTTTATTATTGATATAAGTTGAAAAAAGGTTGACGTTTGCCCTGCTTGATAATTGATTGTCTGCTGTTTATGACTTTTCAATCTTTGTTCAACCCAAAAACAGCCTGTTTTTCTTAAATAACCATACCTTTGCAAGGTTACTTCCAAGAAGCTATGATCTTGAAAAGGGTCTACAAATATAAACTTCTATTTCAGATAAAACAATGAAACGAACATTATTAAAATTTTTAACCGGCATCATCTGCCTTACGGGAACGTATTTTTGTTCCCAAATTAAAAAAGAAAACTTGACAGATTTGGCTTTGGATAATATTGAGGCATTGGCACAAGGTGAGAACACAAATCTTTACTGCTTTGGAGAAGGTGATATTGATTGCAAAGGAATAAAGGTGAAGAAACGTTTTGAAGGATTTCGATGAAAAACATCCTATTATACATATTTTATATAGGAATTTTATTAGTTGTGTCCTCCTGCTTCCCTCCCAACCCTTCCGGTTATTCGCGTTATGGAACTTTTCCGGAAACGGACAAGGTGACAGTCGGTGAGACCGCCTTGGATTCTGTTTACTTACGCTATCCTTACCGGGTGGAGATCGGAAACGGGTTGGCCGTTTTGTTGGATTTGCACAATGATAGTCATTATCTGTATGCTTTTACCTATCCTGACTGGCAACCTGTTGCGCCTTTCGGAAAACGTGGGGAAGGACCGGAAGAGTTGCTATCGGCAGACCGAGTGCGGTTGTGTGCGTCGGACTCGGTCTGGGTGTTGGATGCAAATCGGATGCAAATCACGCGCTGGTCAGTCGATGTGGCGAACCGACAAGTCTCACGTGTCGAAACCGTTTCTTTAGACAAACGGTTGCTACGCACTCTTGATTTCTGTAAGACTGCCAACGGTTTTCTGGTTGACGATTACACAGGTGAACATCGTTTCCATGAAATCGGGATAGACGGACGGATTATCCGCAGCATGGGAACGGTGCCGACCGAAGATGAGGAAAAACGGAAGAACCCGATGGCGTTGGCGCAAGCCTGGCGTAGTTTCATGGCTTATGATCCGCAAGGCGGGACGCTGGCCATCGCAACCCAATTGGGCGAAGTGCTTGAAATCCACAATCTGAAAACCGGGTTTCATACTGTCCTCTACGGTCCCAGCGGAGAACCGGTTTTCTCTTCGCAAGGCAACGAGGCGTTTCCGAAAGGCATCAAGGGGTATAACGATGTGCAAGTCACGGATAAGCATATATATGTCACGTTCGACGGCATTGCTTTCAAGGAAAAATACCGGCAATACGAAACCGGCGAGAAAGGACTTGAAGGCGGTCGATACCTGTATGTTTTCGACTTGCAGGGCAATCCGGTCCGGAGTTTCCTTCTGAACCGTTCGGTGTTCGGGCTGTCCGTCAATGAAAAAGACGGGATCGTCACGTGCACGACAACAGATACGGATAAACCGATTGTTACATTGAATTTGTAAAAAAAACATGAATTATAAGTGGATAATATGGGTTGCTTTAGTTCTGTTCAGTTCCTGTAAGGAAGGGAAGAAAGAGCAATTTGCCCGTTTAGTTCAGGAATGGCAAGGGAAAGAGATCGTCTTTCCACAGGATATGGCGTTCACCCGTTTCGTCACCGAGCCGGTGGACTATCGGATACCCGATGCGGAATATAAAGTGCTGATTTATGTTGATTCAACCGGTTGTACCAGCTGCAAACTGCAACTGCCGAAATGGAAAGAGTTGATCGCTCATGTCGATTCGGCAACAAACAGCAACATCCCGTTCATCTTCGTCTTCCAGTCGAAAGACGACCGTGAGTTGCGGTATATCCTGAAACGCGACAATTTCGACCGTCCGGTTTGCATCGACCGAGGCAATGGGTTTGACGAGTTAAATAAGTTCCCGCAGGAGATTACCTTTCAGACTTTCCTGTTGGACAAGAACAACAAGGTGAAAGTAATCGGTAATCTGGTGCATAATTTGGCAATCAGGGATTTGTATCTGAAACAGATAACCGGCATGCAATATCAAGAAACATTGTCCAAGACAACACTCGAAGCGGAACAAGTAGAATATGATTTGGGAACGGTCAAAGAGGGAACGACCAAACAGCAGATTGTCACGGTTCGAAATACCGGAACCGGTAGCTTTAGGTTAAAAGGTTTCACCACCTCTTGCGACTGCACCGAAGCAACTTGCAACTGGAAAGAACTGCAACCGGGAGAGATAGGAACGATCACGGTCAGCTACGAAGCGGAACAGCCGGGAGATTTTTACCGAACGGTAGACATTTATGGAAACATCCCGAACAACTCACTGATGTTGAGTTTTATCGGGACAGTCAAATAAAGCAATTAACGGGAAAAAAAAAGGAGTCTCTGCCTACCGCCTCACAAGCATAAACAGAAACTCCCGGACTTTCCTTCATTCAATAACTAATAAAGAAGGAGGTAACGGCAAAAGTAGTAAATTTGGAGTAAATAAAAAAGGGTTGGAAATCACCTGATTTCAGGAAATGATACTGGGCAAAGATTCAAAAACTAACAGAAATTTTAATTCCATTAAAATAATACGAAAATGGGAAAGAAAGTAATCGGCGTTATCGCTTTTGCTGCAATCGCCGTAGCGGCTGGCTGGAATTACCAGCAGGGCAAACAAGAAGTTGAACTCTCCGACTTGGCATTGGAAAATGTCGATGCGCTGGCCGATTCTGCAGAAGAGGGAGTTCATTTTGGTTGTAAATCATCAACTATATGGTGTTATTATAGTAATGGATGGAAGTATGGTGAGTATTATAGAAAGTAATTAATCCATGTGATATTACTGTTGTATTAGCTATACGGTATTCGGTTAAATTGTTAAAATGAATTTAGCCGAATACTATTTGATATAATATATCCTGTTTATTAAAATATTCTATGAAATCTTATGAATAAATTATTGTTTATTTTTACTATTATGTTTATTACATCATGTAATCATAAAAAATTCCCAATGAATGAATTTGAAAATGTAAAAAACATAAAAAGCACCAAATTGCTTGAGGATGAATTTGTATTTATAGGAAGTAATATGTTATTTCTAAAAAAAGACAGTTCGCTTATTTTTCAAAATTTTAATGGAGATTCATTGGTTACAAAAGTAAATATGTATAATAAAAAAGTTTCTCATTTTATACCAATAGGAAATGGAGTAAATGAATTTGTTAATATTAATGTTACACAAACAAAAACAGATAGTACATTTCTTTTTCAAGATATGAACTCCGCAAATATTTATCATATGAATGCAATTTCTGGAGAGATTATTGATTTTTTTAATTATGGTAATTATAGATGTATGAATGTACTGAACATGAATAATCATTATATCTCAACAGGACTTTTTAAAGAAGGGATGTTTGCTATTTGGAATAATGATGTTTTTTTAAATTATGTATATAAATATCCGAAAGATAATTTTGATGATGATAAAATGCTATATAAAGCAATGGCTTATCAGGGGAAAATTGTTGTTAATGAAAGGCTTAATCGTATTTTATTTTGTTCGTCAAAATTCTCATATTTTGAGATATTTCAATTGTTTGATGGTGATTTGCAATCTATAAAAAAAGAATATAGGGGGAAATATAAATATGACATATCGAATGATGAAAATTTCGTTTATGCACATCCTTTCGAGGATAATATAGAAGGATTTATTGATGCTTGTTCTACAGATGAGTATATATATATATTATATTCAGGGAGAAGTATTGAAGATCCTGCTATTAATACACATGAGCAGGCTTGTTTGTCAAATCAAATACTTGTTTATGATTGGGATGGTAATCCTATAGTAAAATACACTTCCGATATTGATTTAAAATATATTTGTGTGAATGATAATGGTAAAATAATTTACTCTATAGCTTATGATCCAGATCCTGTTTTAGTCTATTTTTACCTATAATAATTTAGATTAATCGCTTGATAAATATGGCTTTACAATATACATCAGTAACAAAAAACTCATTTTTCTTTTTGTTTCTCTTGTGCCTGATTTTTCCAGCTTGCGACTTACAAACAACAGATGTGGAATATGCCTTGAAGGAAGCCGGGGAAAACAGAGGGGAACTTGAAGCGGTTTTGTCGCACTACGCAAAACTGGATGATTGGCAGAAACAGGAAGCTGCCCAATACCTGATTCGATACATGCCTTACCATTCCTCTTACGATAAAGGCATTGAGGACTATTATCACGCCATTGATTCTGCTGTTGCTTTATCTGAAGACAAACTTGAACAAGAAAAACATATTGAATCACTTCGTCTCAAATTTGAAGGAAGATATAAACAGAAACGGGATATAGAGGTTATCACTTCGGAGTTTCTTATTCAGTCAATCGATGAAGCCTTCAAACAATGGAGAGAATGCGAATGGGCCGAACATCTGGACTTCGAACAATTTTGCGAATATCTATTACCTTATAAATGTTTTGAAGGGCAGCCGCTTACCGAATGGAGGAATGCCTATTACGATATTTGTAAAGGAGATATTGATCTGGCATATTTGTGTGACGAGTATAAACGAAATCCAATTTTTGCAGCAACAGAAGTGAATAACCAAATGAAGAACACACCTCAAAGTTTTGGATTATTAAAGACACTTCCGATTTATGATCCTAATGTTATACTGAAACTTCCTTTTTCTAATTGTGCCACATATTGTTTAGGGGCTGTCTTAATTATGCGTAGTAAAGGAATTCCTGTCGCTTATGATTTTACGCCAAATTGGTCTACAGGTAATAATGGGCATTCTTGGAATACAGTTTATACGACGCGTTTTGGGAACTTGGAGTTTGCTCCCCATGCGACAGATCCGGGCACAGTTCATTATCCATATTTGAAAGTCCCTAAGATTTTCCGTAATGTGTACAAACCCAATGAAGAGTATCTGAAAATCGCAACTGAGAAATATATCCCTCCTAAACTCAGAAATATGTTTATACGAGATGTTACCGCTGAATATATGCCCACGATTGACATACGTATTCCGTTGCAGGAATCATTGAAGAGTGGACAATCTTCATTTATTGCCATCTATGACGGAAATAATTGGACTCCTGTCTATTGGGGAAAAATAGCCGGTAGTCATGTGATTTTCGAAAGAATGGGACTAAATACCTGTTATATAGCCTTGGCATATGACTCTAATGGCAATGCTATTCCGATCAGTAAACCGTTTTTGGCTTCTGCTTCGAAACATATCCAATTTATAGAACCAGACACTTCTGCTTTTCATACGATCAGATTGAACAGAAAATATCCTTTGGGAGATAATGTATTTTCTATTAGAAAAAAAATAACAGGAGGTATTATCGAAACTTCTGAAAGCAAGGAATTTGACCATACAACGAAAATAGCGGAATTACCTCAGGGAAATTTAACAAATGGTACCGTGTTTCTTGATAAAAATGCCGAATATCGATATTGGCGTTTTACATCTTCTGATACAAGTCAGTGTGACATGGCTGAAATTTATTTTTATGATGAACATGATTCGATCATTCAAGGCAACATTATCAAACATACAAATTCGATTTTTGATAAAAGCAATGACGCTGCTAATATCGCAGATGGTGATCAATTGACAAATTTCAGTGCGAAAGGAGAAGAGAGTTGGGTTGGTTTTGATTTTTGCCGGCCAGTAAATATATCCAAAATTTCGTATATTCGTCGTTGTGATGGAAATTCTATTCAGCCGGGATTGGAGTATTCTTTATACTATTGGAATAATAATAATTGGCAACTTATCGATACCAAAACAGCGAATGATGTTTTTATCGAATTTGAAAATGTGCCTCAAAAAGCCCTTTTGGCCATTAAATGCTCGCAGGGAAAGCAACAAAGAATATTCGTTTATGATGAAGATAATAAAATCGACTGGTACTGATTGTTGCAATCCGGATATAAAATAAGATATATTATTGATCTAAAAGATAATTTCATATCCCCACAGATAGAAAACGATATATATTCGTTTGACAATAATACTATTACTTGCAAATTTCATTTTCAAGTAATTCCGGAAATACCTTCGGAGTTCTACCAAAGAAAACCTGAAGTGTAAGGTTTGGGCGAGCACTTTTATCGGACGCTGTATCGCGAAAACGAATCTTGGGTAAATTTCATATTCCATTCCCAAACAAAAGGCGTAAGAAGAATCTTATATCATAAGGAAAGCGGTAAATGCCAAATTGGGATAGAAGTCGTGAATGACATGGATGACCATGTCTTATGCCATTATTGTTCTTCTTGTGGAGATAACACATTTGTTAATTTAGTAAATTCTGATAATGAGGAAGATAATCCTGTTATTCAAGTTTTGCATTTGAAACAATAATTTTATTCATGAACAAACATCTTTTCGTTCTGGCTTTGGCCTATAGCTTATTTGTATGCTCTTGCCTTTCTCCGAGTGACAAGCAGCTGGAGCAAGCCCTTGATTTTGCAGGTGACAACCGCGCTGAATTGGAAAAAGTGCTGGAACATTACGCGAACGAGACAGAGAAACGGGAGGCCGCCCGTTTTCTGATTCGCAATATGCCCCGTTGGTATGGATATACCGGAGCGGAGTGGGATTCCATCAAACCAATTTTAGTGAATATAATAGAGGGGAAAACGGTCGCTGACAACATTTTGAATAAATGGGAAAGCACTTCGCTCTACAACCTGCCTAAAATATATGATGCACATGTGATTACATCGGATTACCTAATTGAAAACATCGACTTGGCTTTTGAGGTCTGGAAAAAATACCCGTGGAACCGAAGTTTAGGATTCGATGACTTTTGTGAACTGATCCTCCCGTATCGTATCGGGGACGAACCTTTATCTTCATGGCGCAAGTTGTACCATGACCATTATACGGCATTGCTCGATTCTGCTTATCGAGGAAGTGACGTGACAGAGGCTTGTAACATCATCTGTAAAGACCTGAACCGCGTTAATCATTATTGGAACACGAACATCAAAATGCCCCACCAACCTGCTGATTTTTTGTTTTATCATCGTATCGGATATTGCCGGGATGCCGACGATATTACCTTATATGCCATGCGAGCCTGCGGAATACCGGTTGCCTCTGAATGTTTTGTCTATTCTCCTGAGTACCAACATCTGCACGAATGGACAGTTTTACGGGATACGACCGGGCAGTTTATACAGTTCGGATTCAACGAGTTCGATGCGACACGGCATGAAAAGAAAAGCGACGGCAGGAAAAAAGGAAAAGTCTATCGCTTCTGTTTTGGCATTCAAGATGAGCCGTTTTCTGGAATTACAGCAGATAAAACAGTTCCGGCCTTATTTCGCAATCGCTTTCTGAAAGATGTGACAGACCACTATTTCGGAAGGAACGAAGTCGAGATTTCCGTGCAACCAAGCCGGGACAAATATGTATATCTTGGGGTCTTTAGCCCGCAAGGCTGGATTCCGGTTGCGATGGCGCGAAATGACAAAAACAAGGTTATATTTAAGAATTTGGAACCGGACATTATTTATCAGCCATTGTATTTTGACGGATACCACCAACGGGCTGCCGGTTATCCGTTTTTATTTACAAAAGATAGCATCCATACGTTAGCCCCGGATAAAGGACAGATGCAAGAAGTGATATTGAAAAGAAAAATGTCTCTTACTAAAAGAATCGCAGAATTCTCATATCGCGCCATCATAGGGGCGAGAATAGAAGGGTGCAAGGAGCCTTCTTTTGTGAAACCTGATTTACTATATCGGTTTGGCGATACGTTGAAAACGAATTATTATGAGTTGTCGCCCTCAGACACGAATAAGATGTACCGATACATACGCTATTGTTCTCCGGCAGGAAAGCATATCGAGTTAGGAGAACTGGCCATTTATGAAAGAGCAGTAGGCGGTGAGAAAATAGAAATCAAAAGGATTAATGATATAAAGCCTCTTCATTCTTTAAAAAACATAACGGATGGGGATATTTTGACCTATTTCGAATCGGAAGATACGACCTGTTTTATCACATACGATTTAGGAAAAGCGACAAAAATCGAAAAAATCGTGTTCTCTCCCCGAAATGATGATAACTTTGTGTGGCCGGGGCATGACTACGAATTGTTTTATCAGGATGGTACAAACGGTTGGAAATCTTTGGGTAGGCAAACAGCTCTCAAACAGGAATTGATTTATAAAGTACCCAAGAATGCCCTCTTATGGTTGTGTGACCAGACAAAAGGGCGGGAAGAACAGGTTTTTATATATAAAGACGGTGAGCAATTTTTTGTATTCGACTTATAATGAAACGTTTTATCAAGTGGAGAATAGTATTGGAGAGGGTAATGGATCTATTTCTGTTGCTCAGTGCGATGATTGTGTTGTGGACTTTCGCCCAAGTCTTCCTCCTCGCCTCCTTCCGCATCCCGAGCGACTCGATGGAGCCGGAACTGACGGAAGGGGACTTTGTGGCGGTCTGGAAACCGACGCTCGGCGCACGGCTGTTCAATCTCAATGCGACATTGCGGCTGGAACAGACCGTGATACACCGCTTACCGGGATGTCGGAGAATAAGACGGGGCGATGTGCTGGTCTTCAACTTCCCGCACCCGAACGGCTGGGACAAGATCGAGATGCACATCCTGAAATATTACATCAAACGCTGTATCGGTTTGCCGGGCGACACGCTTTCCATCCGGGACGGAAGGTTCCGGATAAACGGCGTGAGTGAACCGCTCGGAAACCTCGACTCGCAGGATCGGATCGGGCAGACGCCACCGGAAGGGTTCGCCGATGGTATTTACAAGGCATTCCCGTTCGACTCCGCTGTCGGCTGGAACATCCGGAATTTCGGGCCGCTTTATATTCCTAAAGCCGGCGATCGGATCAAAATGGACCGTACCAACTATGCTTTATATCGCAAGTTGATCGCATGGGAGCAAAAAACAGAAATAGAATACGGGGATTCAACGGCCTATCTGAACGGTAAACCGATGCAGGAATATCATTTTCAAAAAAACTATTATTTCATGGCAGGCGACAAAGGTATGAACTCGCAGGATTCCCGTTATTGGGGCTTATTGCCGGAAGAATATATCGTCGGCAAGGCGACGTTTATCTGGAAATCGGTCGATCCATACACCGGCAAGTTCCGATGGAACCGGTTCATGAAGAAAATCGAGTGAAAAATGGATAAGCATGAAAATAAAATACACTGGCATGGAACTCAAACTGCATAGGCATGGAATCCGAATTGCACTGGCATCCGTTTTCGGGGCGATGCTGACCGCCACGCCGCTTGTCGGCGACAGCGCGTTGGCGAACGGCATCGTGATGGGGAAAGTGTTCTGGTTCCATCTCTCGATGGTCCTGATGGCAATCGGTACGATCGTAACAATAGGGTTTGGCGGGAAGAAAAGCGTTTCATTCTCACTGCCGGACGGGCTGTTGCTCCTCTTTGCCGGGGTCACACTCGCAACGTATGACTGGCAGCTCGGTCCCGAACCCGAAAAACTGCTTTTCGGAGGGCAGTTGATCGTCTTATGGTTCCTGTTGCGCTATTTTCTTACGGAAGCTCCTTGCCTGAAGTTTTTTTTTCTGTTCATACTGATGCTCACCGGACTGGCCGAAGCCGTTTGGGGAATGCAGCAATTGCATGGCCATGCCTATTCCCATCATTCGCTTTTCCGGCTGACGGGTTCTTTCTTTAATCCGGGTCCCTATTCCGGGTATCTGGCGGTCGTGCTGCCGGTTTGCCTGTGGACAGCGTTGCGGTTTCAAAAGGGAATGCGCTATTTCGGCTGGGTATGCGTAGGGGCCATCTTGGTTGTCTTACCTGCCGGGATGAGCCGGTCGGCCTGGGTGGCGGCGATCGTGGCTTGCGGATGGGTGTATTGGATGGAACGGATCGGATGGGAGAAAACGAAAGCTGTATATATAAGGTATAAGAACGCGGCAATCCCGTTTTTTGTGATTGTCACCATATTGGCAGGATGCACGGTAATGGGGTTATACGGACTGAAACGGGATTCGGCGGACGGGCGGCTGCTGATGTGGAAAGTGACGGGGAAAGCAATTGCCGGACAGCCGCTTGCAGGAACCGGGTTAGGCAGTTTTCCGGCGGCATACATAGAGGCGCAAGGCGAGTATTTCACAACAAGGACTGCAACCGACCAGGAGAAACAGGTGGCGGGATGTCCGGAATATGCGTTCAATGAATATCTGCAGATCGGACTTGAACAAGGGATCGGGGGATTGATCGTGTTTGTGTTGTGGCTGGGGAGTATGGGATATTACGGAATCCGGAACAGGCAGAATGGGGCGGTTGGAGGCGTGTTTGCACTGGCGGTGTTTGCGGTGTCGTCCTATCCGTTGCAATTGCCGTCGTTTTGGGTGGTGCTGGTGTTTTTGGGAGCGATATGCGTAACGGGTAATGACACACACACTGCCCCCTCTCGAGAAGGGAGAAGATACTACCGGGCACTACTGGCTAAAGGGGGAATTACGATTATGGCATTGGCAGGAATCCTGTTTTTCCAAGTGCAGAAGGGGCAATATAAGGTTTATAAACGGTGGGGACGGATGCAGATGTTTTATAATAACAAGGCCTATGAATCGGTTATAGAAGATTATAAAGACTTGCACGGCAAACTGAAACATAAGCCGGAGTTTCTGTTTGAAGAGGCACAATGCCTGAACAAGACCGGACAATATACAGAGGCGATACAACTATTGGAACGGGCGAAGCGGTTAAGCGGAGATCCGATGATCCGGTACATGATCGCTAAGAACCGGCAGGCGCTCGGTGACTACCGGGAAGCGGAAAGGGAACTGCTTCATGCCATCGAAATACTGCCGGAAAGATTGTATCCTTATTATCTGTTAGCCAAGCTATACGCAGAGCCTGCATTCTACCAAGCGGATAAATTCCGGGTTGCCGCCGAAGCTGTACTGGCCAAAGAACCGAAGGTCGAAAGCACCGCAATCCGGGAAATGAGAGGAGAAATAAAAAAGATGGTGGAGAAGGGAGATGCTGATTGAATGTCGTATTTGTGGCAGAAAGAGCCTTGATATAAATAAAGTTTTTCTTGCAACTCTTTGTTTATTAAAAAAAAGCCTCTATCTTTGCAGCCCAAATTGGTATGAGAATAAGATAATAATAAATATAATATAACAGAAAGATGAAAAGAACATTTCAACCTTCCAACCGGAAAAGAAAGAACAAGCATGGCTTCCGTTCAAGAATGGCTACAGCTAATGGCCGCAGAGTATTAGCTTCTCGTCGTGCTAAAGGAAGAGCTAAGTTAACAGTTTCTGACGAATACAACGGATAATTCTTTCCGTTTGAAGATTTTTCATAAAGAAAGTAGAGGTTTTTACTAAAAAGCCTTTACTTTCTTTGTTTTAACGGCTTTGTTTTCTACTTTTGATCCGCCTACAAATACAAGATAGAAATGAAAGACTTTTTGGTGAAAGGAATAAAAAATCCGTACGTCTTAAATTTGTTGCTGGCTGTAGTCGTAGCATGCGCTCTGGTGTTCGGAACACTGAAGTGGCTCGACTCGTACACCCGGCATAACGAGGCTGTTGTGGTGCCGGATGTCAAAGGATTGGGATTGGAGGAAGCCGCTGAATTTTTCAAGAATAGTAATTTACGCTATAACGTGATCGACTCCGTCTTTTCGAAAGACGTGAAGCCCGGGGCGATTGTCGAACTGGTCCCGATGGCCGGTTCCAAAGTGAAGGAAGGGCGTATCGTGTTCGTCACGGTAAATGCACTCACTTCGCAGATGGCGACAATACCGGAAGTGGAAGACCTCTCGTTCCGGCAAGCCTACGCCATCCTCCGTGCCCGCGGTTTTGAAAAAATCGAGATCGAATATGTCCCCGGTGATTTTAAAGACTTGGCTCTTGGTGTCGAGTTGCACGGGCGCGCCTTACAGAAAGGCGAACACGTCCCGCTTACCGCCCCTTTGATATTAAAGGTCAGCAGTGGCGAAGCAGAGATGCCGGCAGACTCGCTCGGACTCCCGGATGACAGTGTGCCGGTCGAATCGTTGGATAGTGAAGAAGAAAACTGGTTTTAACTATGGATGAGTTTTTAGACGAAATGGATGATGAACAGGTAGACGACCTGTTGCAACCGGAAGAGGGCGAAGATAAGACTCCTCAACTGTATGAACACTTCCGCTTCGTTGCCGATCGCGGACAGTCCTTGTTGCGTGTGGATAAATTCTTAGTTGACCGCATGTTCGGCGCTACTCGTAACCGGATACAGTCGGCTGCCGATGCCGGTTGCATCATGGCGAACGGCAAGCCGGTGAAAAGTAATTACCGGGTGAAACCGGAGGATGTCGTGACGATCATGATGACACGGCCTCCGCGGACTTTTGAGATTCTCCCTGAAAATATTCCTATAAAAATCGTGTATGAAGATGAGGACCTGCTGGTGGTCGATAAACCGGCAGGATTAGTCGTGCATCCCGGACACGGAAACTATACCGGTACGCTGGTGAATGCCCTTGCCTGGTATTTGAAAGATGATCCTACGTACGATCCTAACGATCCCGCCCTGGGACTCGTTCATCGTATCGATAAAGATACATCCGGCCTGCTGGTTGTAGCCAAAAAGCCGGAAGCAAAGGCAAACCTCAGTTTGCAATTTTTCCACAAAACGACCAAGCGCGAATACCGGGCACTCGTATGGGGCATCGTTCGTGATGACGAAGGACGGGTCGAAGGCAATATCGGCCGTAATCCGCGTGACCGTATGCAGATGACGGTTTTCCCGGAAGGCGACCAGGGCAAGACTGCCGTAACGCATTATTCGGTGCAGGAACGCCTGGGCTACGTTACGCTGGTGAAATGCCGCCTCGAAACCGGACGTACGCATCAGATACGTGTCCACATGAAATATATCGGGCATACGTTGTTCAATGATGCGCGCTATGGTGGAAACGAGATCCTGAAAGGAACAACCTCTTCTAAATATAAACAGTTTGTCGATAACTGTTTCGCCATTTGCCCGCGGCAGGCACTTCATGCCAAGACGCTGGGCTTCGTTCATCCGACTACAGGCGAGGAAATGTTTTTTGATTCCGAAATACCTGCCGACATGACTGCGTTGATCGATAAATGGCGCGTATATGCAAATACTAAAGAACTATAGATGATGAAAAGGAACATTGCTATTGTAGCCGGAGGCGATTCCTCCGAAATCGTTATTTCATTAAAAAGTGCAGAAGGAATCTTCTCTTTTCTTGATAAAGACAAATATAATGTATATATTGCCATCGTAAAAAGAGACGAATGGGCGGTTATACTTCCCGGCGGGGAACACACACCAATAGACAAGAATGATTTTAGTTTTCGTGAGAACGGCGAGGTCAAGCATTTTGATTTTGCCTACATCACAATCCACGGCACTCCGGGAGAAGACGGACGTTTGCAAGGATATTTCGATATGATCGGAATGCCGTATTCTTCTTGTGGTATGTTTGTCAGTGCACTTACGTTCAACAAGTTTGCCTGCAATCATTATTTGAAAGGATTTGGTGTGAATATCGCTCATTCCATACATTTATTTAAAGGACAGACTGTAACGGACGAAGAAGTGGTCAGCCGTTTGGGACTTCCGGTCTTTGTGAAGCCGAACGACGGAGGCAGCAGCTTCGGGATTACGAAAGTGAAAGAAGTCTCGGCTATCCAGCCGGCGATTGCCAAAGCTTTCGGAGAAGGCAGGGAAGTGGTCATTGAAAGTTTCATCGAAGGGACCGAGGTGACATGCGGTTGTTATAAGACCGCCGGCAAAGAAGTGGTATTCCCGCTTACCGAAGTCGTTACGGATAACGAGTTCTTTGATTTTGACGCCAAGTATAACGGACAGGTACAGGAAATTACGCCCGCCCGTATTTCTGCTGAACTAACAGAAAAGGTACAACGCGAGACATCAAGGATTTATGACATATTGGGGGCGAAAGGATTGATCCGCGTGGATTATATTATTCCGGCGGACGGCGAGCCGAAGCTGCTCGAAATCAATACGACTCCCGGTATGACGGCAACCAGCTTTATCCCGCAGCAGGTAAGGGCTGCCGGTCTGGATATAAAAGATGTAATGACAGATATTATAGAAAACGAGTTTAACTAAAAGATATGGAAGTTCCTATTAATGATTTTGATGATATTCGTCCGCTGAATAACGACGAGGTAAAAGATGCGATCGAATCGCTGGTTGCCAACGAAGATTTTGAGCGGGCCTTTCGGTATATAAAGCCGGATGTGGATTGGAAAGAGTTTTCAGAAACCATGCGTTCCTTTAAGACAAAGGAGGATTTCAAGACGAAGTTGGCGTATGAAGCGGTCATGATGGTGGCAAACAAGACCACTTTCTCGTTGACGATTTCCGGCCGTAGCCGTTTGCCGAAAGATAAAAAGCCTTGTACCTTTATTTCTAATCACCGCGACATCGTACTGGATGCTTCTTTCCTGAATGTCATGCTGTATGATGTCGGGTATGGAATGACACAGGTAGCTATCGGTAACAACCTGCTGATCCGTCCGTGGATCGAAACGCTGGTACGCCTGAACAACAGTTTCATCGTGAAGCGTAACATTCCGGTACGGCAGATGCTGGAAGTAAGCAAAGTCCTCTCCGCTTATATCCGCCATACGATCACGGAGACGAAAGAATCCATCTGGATCGCACAGCGTGAAGGCCGTGCCAAAGATTCGGACGACCGTACCCAGGGCAGCATATTGAAAATGTTGAACATGAGCGGCGACAAGGATATTTTGTCGAACCTGATGGAACTGAATATTTTCCCGGTTGCAATCTCTTATGAGTTCGACCCTTGCGATTTCTTGAAAGCAAAGGAATTCCAGCAGAAGCGCGACGATCCGGACTTCGTAAAGAGCCAGCGTGACGACCTGTTGAGCATGGAAACCGGTATCCTGAATAACAAAGGACGCGTTCATTTCACCCTGACTTCCCCGATTAACGACCAGTTGGCACAGTTGGACCCGAATATGGAGAAGAACGAGTTGATCGCCGCTATCGCTTCCATTATCGACAAGCAGATTTACAAGCATTACCGCTTTTATCCCTGCAACTATGTGGCCTACGACATGCTGACGGGTACGCATCGTTTCAGCGAACATTACGGCTTGAAAGATAAAAAACAGTTTGAAGATTATCTGCAAGGTCAGTTAGACAAGATCGTATTGCCGAATAAAGATGAAGCATTCTTGCGCACGAAGATTCTGGAAATGTATACGAATCCGTTGAAGAATTTCTTAGCCGTTCAGGAGTAAAAGACTTTTATTAGAGAGATACGGTAAGTAACCGATAAGTAAAACAGCATATGAAAAAAAGTTTACCCCTCCTTTTTCATATGCTGTTTTTGTATGTTGGGATAGGAATCTGATTCAAAAAAGTTTCTTTTATTATTATGTTATACAGCATGATGCTGTTTCTTGTTTTATGTGGATGGGCAAGGAAATGTGGGCCTCACTAATTGTCTTTTTCTTAAAGAAAATCAATTTGCTTCGTTGAAGTAATATTACCTTAATTAAGTAGTCAGCCGATAATCCTTCCGGACTTATTGTATAAATAACATAAACGAAATCGTTTCGGCATTGTTACATAGATCGTTTATGGGTGTTTCCCGTCTTGCTATTTTATGCCTCCCTTCTATTTCCCGAGTTGTTTTTTCATTTTTATCTATTTAATTTTACTGGCAAATTAAGAACGAAGTAAAATAGGTTATTGGACCTTATATTTAATTATCATGAACAAACTGAATAGACGAGAGTTTCTTAGCTTGTCGGCTTTGGGGCTGGCAAGTTTCACCATTCTTCCCAGTTGGTCTGTCAACGGAAAGAAGTATGCGCCAAGTGAGCGTATTGTTATGGGATTCATTGGTTTAGGGAGACAAGGCATGAGCGATTTCTATGCGGCGTCAACATGTCCGGGCGTACAAGTCGTAGCCGGTTCCGATGTGGACTCTTTAAAAAGGGATCGCTTTGTAAAACGGGTTACCGAATGGCAAAAAAAAGCGGGCTGGAATCCCCGCTGCGATACTTATGAATTTTATGAGGATTTGTTGGATCGGAAAGATATTGATGTAGTGTCAATCGCAACTCCGGATCATTGGCACGCCCTGGCAGCTATTCATGCCTGTCAGGCCTCTAAAGATATCTATTTGCAAAAGCCGTTGACCTATACGATCTCCGAGAGTCTTGCCTTAAAAAGAGCCGTGCGTGAAAACAATCGTATTTTGCAAGTTGGAAGCCAACAGCGTTCCAGCGAAGAATTCCAGAAGGCAATCGCGTTGGTTCGTTCAGGGGCTATCGGGCATATCGAAAAAGTGTATGTACGCATCGGCGAACCTCCCAAACCGTTCGATTTGCCGGAAATGCCTGTTCCTGCTAATCTCAATTTCAACCGTTGGATGGGGCCATTGACTGACCCGAAAATACATTATCATCCGGATATGTGCCCTCCTATTGACAATCCCAAAATGGAAGAAACAGGCCCTTGGGCTGTATGGCGTTATTATCAGGAAACCGGAAACGGGTTTACGGGCGACTGGGGTGCGCATCATTACGACATCACGCAGGCTGCATTGGGTATGGATGGTTCCGGTCCGGTCGAATACATCCCGGCAGGCTACAACGGAACGAAATATTGCACAATGAAATATGCCAACGGTATTGTAGTGACCGAACAAGCTTATCGCGAAGACAAACCGGATAACAAAGGCATCAAGTTCTTCGGAACGAAAGGCTGGGTACAGGTCGAACGCGGCTATATCGAATGTTCGGATCCGGCTCTTCTAAAAAAGGTAGAGAAGGATGTCAAAGCCGGTGAATTTGAGACAAGCCCTTCACATATGCAGAACTTTATTGATGCTATCCGTTCAAGGCTTGACCCGATCGCTCCGGTGGAGGTGGGTTGCAGTACTAACATTATGTGCTGTATCAATAATATCGCAAATGAATTGGGACGGCCTGTAAAATGGAATCCCGCAACGCTTAGTTTTGGTAATGACAAAGAGGCTTATGCCCACCGCTTGTACCACTATGCATATCGTAATCCGTACAAGTTGCCATATTGGGACAAATAGGATTAAAAAAATAATATGACCATAAAAATACCTTTTGTTTATTGAGTGCGTCAAAACACCTTTTCAAGCGTAGACAACATGGGATTTACACGGAAAGAAAATAAATGAATCCGTGAAATCCTATGTAATCTGCGCTTGGATTTTGTCAGATTATTTATTCTCTTTCGCATAATTCGAAGGGCTCATGCCGAACTGCTTGATGAAGGCAGACCAGAAATAGGACTGGGAGCTGAAACCTGTCGCTTCCGAAATCTCATATATCTTCATATTCCCCTGTATCAACAACTCGGCAGCTTTTTTCAGACGGCTTATCTTGATCAGCTCGTTAGGTGTCAGATCGGAGATGGCACGGATCTTCCGGTACAAGGTCGGGCGGCTCAGGTGCATCAGGTCTGCAATCATGTTTACATCTAAGGCAGGATTGCTGATATGCTCGTTGATGATCTCATTCAGCTTTTCCAGAAAACTTTCGTCTGCTTTGGTATAAGCCATCGACTTCATGTTGGCAATCGGCGATTTGAAATAGAATTTGCGTATGTTGTCGCGGTTGGAGATCAGGTTGGAGATCTGTGCCATCAGCAGGTTGGTGGAGAAAGGTTTGTCTAAGTAAGCGTCGGCGCCCAGCTCCAATCCCTCCAGACGGGACTGCATGGTGTTTTTGGCTGTTAGCAGGATGACCGGAATATGGCTGAATTCGAGGTCTGTTTTCACTTCTTTCAAAAGGGCGAAGCCATCCATGACGGGCATCATCACGTCACTGATGATTAGCTGGAAGCTGCGCTCCTTTAACAGCGCGATCGCTTCAGCGCCGTTTCCGGCTATCTCTACATTATATAACAGGTTGACTTCGTCGGCGATAAAGATAGCCATTTCCTTGTTGTCTTCGACGATGAGGATTGTCGGGCGCGATTCGTCGTGGATGAACTCCGTTTTCTGCGGTACGGCCTGTGCCGTCGCTTCCTCTTCTGTTTGCTTGATGGATTCGGGCAGCTTGACGGGCAAGGTCAGGCGGAACATCGTCATGGACGGGCTGTCGGCGAAGGTGCCTAACTGTAAGCTCCCGTGGTGCATTTCAGCCAGCGAACGTGCCAGAGGCAAGCCGAGTCCCGTCCCCGGTTTGCCTACTGCATCTCCTTCCAGCCGATAGAAGGGTTCGAATATCTTTTCCCTCAATTCAGCAGGAATGGGAGTACCGTCGTTGATAAAGTCGATCGTGAAAGTTTCGTAATCGGGAGTCAGTTGCAGCCGCACGATGATGCTGCTCGATGCATATTTGATTGCGTTCGTGAACAGATTGCTGAATATCTTGGTGATTGCTTCTTTATCCACAAAGACATACAACTCCGGCAAAGACAAATCGAGGTTCAGCAACAGGTTGTTTGCCGTCGCCGATTCCTGGAACCGTTTGGCCGTCTCGTTCAGGAGCGAGACGATCTCTGTCCGGACGAAGCTGAGGCGATAGCCTTCTATCTCCGTTTTACGGAAGTCCAGCAACTGGTTGACTAACGACAGGAGGCGGGACACGTTTTTATCCATCAACGTTAGCGACTTATTCTCTTTCTCCCCGATTTTGTCGGATTTCAGGAGGCGTTCGAGCGGGTTCTTGATCAGTGTGAGCGGCGTCCGGATCTCGTGGGCGATGTTGATAAAGAAATCGATCTTGGCCTGATACAGTTCCTTCTCTTTTTGGTCTTCGAACAGTTGCATATTGTAAGCCATTGCCCGCTTGGTCTTTTGGCGCCAGGACCAGAAAGAGCCGGCGATGATGGTGAGAATGACGACGATATAAGAGGCATACGCCATGTCGGATGCCCACCAAGGCGGCAAAACGGTGATGTTTAGTTGTGTCGGGGTGTCGCTCCAGGTGTTCGACAGGTTGGCCGCCCGCACCTCGAAGGTGTAATCGCCCGGATGCAGTTCGGTGAAATAGACCGTGTTACGCTCGCCGATCGGAATCCATTCCTTATCCATATTCCCCATCCTGTATGCATACTGGACGGATTTGGGGGCAATAAAGTTGAGGGCGGAGAAGTTGATGCTGAATGTGGACTGCTTGTAAGTCAGCGTGATCTTCTTCACTTCCGACTCGGCGGAACAGTTGATGATGCGCTTCTCCCCGGCTTCGTTCTGGATTTCGAGGCTACCCAGGTGGACGTCCATCTTCTCGGCTGTCGGGATTACTTCGGATGGCTTGAAATGGATAAAGCCCTTGACCGAACCGAAGTAGAAAGTCCCCTCATTGTCTTTAAAGGCCGAGTTGTCGTTGAACTGGCGGGTGATAAGCCCGTGCGATTCCGTGTAGGTCGTGATCTTGCCCGTCCCGGTTTCGAGGCTGACCAATCCGTTAGCCGTGCTGATCCACATATTTTCGTTTTCGTCGGGCAGGATGCGGAAGGCAACGTTGCTCGGCATACCGTTCTTGACGGTGTAGTGCAGGGATTCGCCTGTCTGGAAGTCATACTTGATAACTCCTTCCACGGTAGCGAACCACATATTGCCGTCTTTGTCTTCGCAAGCGTCGTTGACGAAATTGTGGCGTTGGGTGTTCAACTTGTCGTACGGCAGGTACATGCCGCTATTACTGATCGGATTATAATAGAAGCTGCGGTTGAACATGCCGGTCCAGATTCTTCCTAAGCGGTCTTCATAGATGCAGTTCACCGCGAACGGTGGAAACTGCGGGGCATACAGGAAGCGGTCGTTCAGGAAGTCATATTTATAGATGCCGTCGTCGGTCCCGACGTAGACTTGCCCTTCCTGCAATACTTTGATGCAGCGCACGGTGCTGTTCTTTACCGTCAGCGAGTCTTTCAACAGGTTGTAATGCCTGATTATCTTCCTCGTCTTGATATCCATTAGGTCTATACCGTGGATGACGTGCCCGATCCAGAGGCGGTCGCCCGATGCCGCCAGGCCCCGGATATTGGTGTGCGACAGCCCGTTCCCTCCCGGAACCGGCTGGTAGTTGGTGAATGTCCCCGTTTTCTTTTCCAGGCAGTTGACGCCGGCATCTTCCGTACCGACCCATATATTGCCGTATACATCTGTACAAATGTCGCGGATCACTTCCCCTTTCATCGAATACTGCCCGTCCCAGGGGTAATGTACATGGAAAGGACGGAAAGGGGAATAGTAGTTGAGCCCGTTCTGGTGGAAACAAATCCAGATGCCGTTCTCCCGGTCGCGGCAGAAAGCCGAAATGAAATGGCTCGACAAGGCATACGGGTCCAACGGATCCTGCCGGATGCGGGTACACTCGCCGGTGCTGGTCTTATAGATGAACAAGCCGGAGTCCGTTCCGATCCACAGTTCGTCTTCATCTTTTTCCAGGAAGCTGTTGATCAGGATGGTGAGCCGGTTGATCTTTTGAATGTTCAGATCCTGGTAATCGTGTGTTGTCGGATCGAATATCTTAACGTCGTCATGTTCGAAAGCGATGTAAATACGGTCGGTCGTAGGAGAGGGGTACAGCATCGAGAGCTTTCGCGGGGTGTTCAGGGAAGAATGGGCGAATACATTATAAGACTCTGTCGTCCCGTCTTCCGGATTCAGCAATGAGATCAGTCCGTCCGAACTTCCGATCCAGATGCTCCCCTCGCGGGTAATGCAAAAAGTGGTGTAGCTCTGGTTGTTTTCAGGGGCGAAGATGCGGAACTGGTTGTCTTCGGTATTGAACCGGATCAGGTTGCCGTCCATCAGTATCCATAGTTTATTGTCTTTGTCGAACTGGAAAATGTCGATCCCTTTGTCTGCGGTAAAAGGGATGTGCCGGAACGATTCCTTTTTATCGTTATATTGGTATAATCCCGAAAGCGTCCCTACCCATAAGTCGCCGTTCATGTCGCAGCCCAGGCAGGTGATCCAGTTGCTGCCCAATGTTTCGTTTTCGTCGGGGGCGTTGCGGAATACTTTGAATGCATATCCGTCGAAACGGTTCAGACCGTCGCGCGTACCGATCCAGACATATCCTTTCTTGTCCTGCACGCAGCAGGTGGCCATGTTGTCGCTGAGTCCGTTTTCGACCTGGTAATGGCGGAAAAGGTAGTTGCTGTCGTCTGCATATGTCCGGGTGAGACAAAATATGAATAGGATGGATAAGATTAACTTCAAATGTTTCATATATGACTTTGCTATTATGGGCGAAAGATACTGAAAAAAGCAGTATGGATTTCCATTTATCGTATCACGGATTTCATAAATCATCTCAATAAGGCTGATAACGGCAGAGAATGAGAAGAATACAGGAAAGATTGCAACAAGGTCAAACAAACCGGCCGTGAGGGAATCGATACATTTGCATCATGTAAAACACAGGTGATAGAAACCTTTTATTCTAATTTATTATATGAACACGCTTACTACAAAACAAGGAATCGGAACGAAAGTTCAACTCTGCACAATGATGTTTATGCAGTATATGCTGAGTGCAGTCTGGTGGGTCCCTTTAGCCGCTTATCTTTCCCACACGCTTAAATTGGAAGTGTACCAGGTGTCGCTGGTGTTGAGTGCGATGGCTATCGGTGCGATGGCATCCTCTTTTATCGGTGCGATTGCCGACCGCTATTTTGCGGCCGAGAAAATCCTGGCAGTACTGAATATATTAACAGGTGTCTTTCTGCTCTTAGCAGCCCAGCAAATTACATTCGCCCCGCTTATGACCTGTGTCGTGCTGGCGATGCTTTGCCACATGCCGACACAGAGCCTGACGAGTACGATCGCCATGAGCCACACGCCGTCGGAGCAGTTCCCGCGTATCCGTATGTTCGGATCGGTGGGATGGGTAGCTTCGGGTATCTTCAGCGTGATCGCCCTTCATGTGATGCATTTGCCTGCTTTCGACGATACGAACCTGCCGATGTATTGCGGCGCCGCCGTCTGTTTCGTGGCTGCGCTCCTGAACCTGCGGTTGCCTCACACACCGCCTTCGGTCGATAAGAGTGCCGGTATCTCGGTGATGGATATAACCGGGTTCAGCGCTTTCTCCTTGATGAAGGATAAGAATTACCGCGCTTTTATGATCCTGACATTTTTAGCTATCATCCCGTTCAACCTGTATCACGTATATGGTTCGATGATTCTTGCCGACGAGCATGTACAGAATATAACGGTGACACTGAACCTCGGACAGTTGGCCGAAATGTTTTTCTTAGTCATTACCACTTCGATCCTGATCAAGTCCGGGATTAAGAATACCCTGATCTTCGGTATGATCGCCCTCGTGGTCCGGTATGCGTCGTTCTATATCGGGGCGGAAACCGGCCTGCAATGGTTCTATTATATCGGGATTATCGTACATGGGTTGATCTTCGGCCTCTTCTTTGTCGGCGGCCAGGTTTATACGGATAATGTGGCACCCAAGGATATGAAAGCCCAGGCGCAAGGCCTGCTTTTCTTCCTGGTATGGGGCATCGGCTTCCTGATCGGGACGCTTTGGAACGGATGGCTGATCAGCCTTTTCCGTGACGGGGATAGATGTGACTGGCCTGTTGTCTTTGCGATTTCGACTGTGTTTTCATTCGTATTATTGATCCTTTTTGTCTTTTTATTCAAACCGGTAGCATTAAAGACTAATAAATAACATAGAGTAGTAAAGTAATAATTTTATCAAACCCTTTTAATTCTCAAGATTAAATATAGTATCATACGCCAGATGTACAGCGGGCTGTCCAACAAGTTTAGACAGCCCGCTTTTGTTTAATCAGAGTTCACACTGTTTGGGGGCTTTATAGATTAGCATGTTACAGTGAACCCTGTGAATGCAAGATAAAAAAGCGTGATTGATCGATAGGATTGGCTGATCGTAAATGTAAACCGATTTCATTGCTTTCACTGCCTTCACGACAAATTTCTGGCCATTAGCCTTTTACCTGCTGTGAACCCTGTTTTTAGTTTTGTCATATAGGGGGATCGGATTGATTCCTGTCCTATAAAATATAGGGTATAAGCTAAAAAATACAGCCTTTAGCTTGTCCGGGAAAAGCCTATAGGGTAGCAGGAAAAAGGTAGGCATCTATTCGGCAACCGATGCCTGTCTTTTCGGGAAGCGACTTGGCCCATTCCTTCGGCAAGGCCTTCCGCCTTCCCTTTCGCTTCACCTTCGGCGAGGCCCTCTATTCTCCCTTCCAATTTGGAGGTGTAGATCGCGTCGTTTTGGATGTTGATGTCTTCTTCGCCTTCAACAGCTACTGATGTTGTAAACACCGGCAGCTTCGTTTTTAGCCAGCAAGAAATTGAAACGGAAGTCTGCCACGCCTTTCTTCGGTTCAGCGATTGTGGCTGTTTTTTTGCCATCCAATGTCAGCGTATCACCGGCAACGATCAAAGAATCGGCACCGTAACGAAGTGCTTCGCGGAAGATTACGCGGGTTGCACCGTAAGCCTTGTACTGTTCTTTGTCTACTGTTGCGTTCTCTGCAGAATCGGTAGCGTTGTACATATACAGTCTGTGAGCTTCAACACCGGCTTCTTCATCGGCAGAAACACCTTTTGTCACATAGTAATAAGGAGCGACCAATACCTCACCGTTGCGTTCGTAAGCAGCAGTATCTAACCAGAATGTAAAGTCTTCACTTGTATAATTAGCTGATTTCAGTGCATTTTCAGCTACAACCAACGCTTCGTTCTTGGCATTTACTGTGACGAACTGGTTGTTTGTTGTTTCCAACTGGATATGTTTCGGCATTGAGAACAAACTCTGCGGATCTTCTTTTTCAGCAACGTAGAAGAGATCGTATTTAGCAGTACCCAAAGTAAACCTTTCCAAATCGCCCGTGTTTGTATTCACCGTAATCATGCTATTCTTCATCGCATCGGGAACAGTGTTTGTAGAGGTTACAGTTGCATTATCTGCCGTCTGACCCGGTACAGATGAATATTCGCAAGAAACTGCGATTTCATTCAATTTCTTACTCTGGTCAGCTGCGACTTTCACTCTTTAAGTTCAGATAATTACCAGTCGTTGAACCAATCTTTGTTTCCGCTGTCCAAGTATTAGCAGTCAAAATATTTGTATTTCCAGTGGAAACATCCTTGCCACCATTGAAATACAATTTACCCTTTGTCAGAATGTTGAACTCGTCGGCTGTCAAAGGTAAGTTGAAGTAAAAAAAGGCAATGGAACTAAATCATGCTGAAAGGAATGATGCTGACGTATGTTTCTTAACATACTCTTTTGTATGACATAATGTTATCCTTATTCCTTATCTTTGGGACAAGGACGTAAGAAACGCTTACAGTCTGCTAATTTTAAATCTGAATGAAGATGAGACCGGAAGATTACATCACCCGTGAGGGGAAGTATGGTGCACACAACTATCATCCCCTGCCTGTCGTTCTCCAGAAGGGAGAAGGAGTTTATGTTTGGGACGTGGAAGGAAAACGATATTTTGACTTCCTGTCCGGCTATTCCGCCCTGAGCCAGGGGCATTGCCATCCGAAGATCATTAAGGCTCTTACCGACCAGGCACAGCAGTTGACGCTGGTGTCGCGTGCTTTCCATGCCGATGTGCTGGGAGAGTACATGGAGTTTGCCTGCAAGTTCTTCGGATATGATAAGCTGCTGCCGATGAACAGCGGTGCCGAGGCTGTCGAAACGGCTCTGAAGCTGGCGCGCCGCTGGGGGTATCGGGTGAAGGGGGTCGCCCCCGAACGGGCGAAGATTGTCGTTTGCAGCGAGAACTTCCACGGGCGGACGATCACGATCATTTCCATGAGTACGGACCCCGGTTCGTATGCGGACTTCGGACCTTATACGCCCGGTTTTATCAAAGTGCAATATAATAATGTAGCCGAACTGGAAGAAGCGTTGAAAGACCCGGATGTGGTCGGATTCCTGTTGGAACCGATACAGGGGGAGGCCGGCGTGGTCGTCCCCGATGAAGGGTATCTGCGTAAATGCTATGACCTTTGCCGGCAACATAACCTCCTCTTTATCGCCGACGAGATCCAGACGGGTATCGGGCGTACCGGCAAACTGCTTGCCTGCGATTACGAGGATGTCCATCCTGACATTCTGATTTTAGGAAAGGCTTTGTCCGGCGGCGTTACGCCTGTTTCGGCGGTCTTTGCGGATGACGAGATCATGTTGACGATCGCTCCGGGCGAACACGGATCGACCTATGGCGGCAATCCGCTGGCTGCCCGTGTGGCGATAGCTGCCCTCGAGGTGGTGCGCGACGAGCATCTTTCGGAGAACGCTTTCGAGATGGGGGCTTTGTTCCGGGGCGAGATGGAGAAGATCGACAACCCGATGATCCGGCAAGTGCGCGGAAAAGGATTGCTGAACGCGGTCGTGACTGAACCGAAGGATGGAAAAGTCGCCTGGGACATCTGCCTCGCCCTGAAAGAGAACGGGCTGATCGCCAAGCCTACGCACGACCATATCATCCGTTTCACTCCGCCGTTGGTCATCGACCGGGACCAGATGATGGAGGCTGTCGGTATTATTAAAGATACATTCGCTCAATTTTGATTGCCTATGAAGATAAATGTGATAGGAGTCCCCCTCAACTTAGGGTGCGACCGCGAAGGTGTGGAGCGCGCCCCGAACCACCTGCGTGAACGGGGGCTGATGAAGCTGATCCGTAAAAACGGCCATCGGGCTTTCGATCTGGGTAACCTGTATGTCCCTCCGGTTTCGGAAGCGGATAAGTTTGTCCGCGGACAGAGCCTGAAATATTTAGACGCGATTGTCGAAGTCAATAACAACCTCGCCGAGTTGGTTTACGACATCTTGCGCGGCGGTGCTTTCCCGCTGGTGATCGGCGGCGATCATTCGTTGGGCCTGGGCAGTGCGTCCGGGGTGGGGAAGAGTTTCGACGATTTCGGTATCATCTGGCTGGATGCGCATGGCGACATCAATACGAGCGAGACTTCCCCCAGCGGCAATATCCACGGAATGCCGCTTAGCGCCTTGATGGGGATGGGCAGCGAGGAATTAGTCAATATCTATGCCCCCGGCAATAAGGTGAACCCGCAGAATGTCTTTTTAGTCGGGACCCGCAGCTTAGATGAAGGGGAGCAGGCGTTGATCGAGCGTGAGCAGCTAAGTGTCTACACGATGGACACGATCCACCTCAAAGGCATCGGCTTCGTTGCCGAAGATATCAAGCGGAAGTTGAAGGAGCGGAAGATACGCAACGTCCATTTCAGTATAGATGTGGACAGCATCGATCCCCGCTTTGCTCCCGGCACGGGTACACGTGTGTGCGAAGGGCTGATGCCGGACGAGTTCAAGGACTTCGTCGAACATATACTCTCCACCAACCTGATCAAGTCGATGGACCTGGTGGAACTGAATCCGGATCTGGATGTGAACGACCAGACAACCAATCTCTGCCTCGATATCATCGATTATATAACGGCCCGCCTGTAAGGGGACTCTATTGGAAAAGAAAGTTCCATGCAGTGGAACCTGGAGTTTCACTGCATGGAACTTTCTTTTCCAAGGCTGAAACTTTTTGGAACTCCAAGAGCCGCTCCTGAAGCGGAGTGCATATTTGGAAACGTTTCTTTAGAACGGATAGCCGATTGCCAGGTGGACGCCCATTCCGTCTTTAAAGTCCGGGATATTGTAATAGCCTTTCTTTCCCGTGTCGTACGGAACATGCAACCCGATTCCCCAGTCTAAGCGGATAATGAGGAAAGTCAGGTCGTAGCGCAACCCGACGCCTGTGCCCAAAGCAAGGTCTTTCAGGAAACGCCCCCATTTCAACTGCCCGCCGGGACGGCTTTTGTCGTAGCGCAGTAGCCAGACGTTACCGGCATCGAGGAAGGTCGCGCCATGCAGGTCGCCTAAGATCGGGAAACGGTATTCCAGATTGGCTTCGAACTTGATGTCGCCGGTTTGGTCTAAGTAGCCGTATTTGGAGTCGGTGGGGCGATAGCTGCCCGGTCCGATGCTCCGGATCGTGAAGGCGCGGATACTGTTGGCACCGCCGATGTAGAACTGTTCGCTGTAAGGTGTCGTGATCGAATTGCCGTAGCTGTAGGCGATCCCGCCCATCAGGCGGCCTACCAGGTGCTGTTTCTTCCCGAGATAATAGTTGTACCGTATTTCGCTGGTCAATTTGGCAAACTGGGCGAAACGGTTTCCCAATAGCTTCTTGTCCCGTTTGTTAAAGTCTTTACCTGCGATGGCATAGGCGGCATCGAGGATAAGACCGGCTTGCGTGACGGACGATTGCCACCAGAGATGATTCTTTTTGGTGGTGATGGATGCATCGTCATACGTATAGGTATAGCCCATAGCCGGGATGAACTGGTTCTCGAGGCTTCGCCCTAACGCTTTGTTGACGTCTACGATGGAGTCGAATTCATGTGTCGTATGCTGCAACAGCGAATAGGTCAGCTTGAACGGCGTCACCGAATGGTGGCTGGTTGCCGACGGTTGGAACTCGTACGAGGCGCTTCCGCCGAATGCCAGCATCTTGAAGAACTTGGCACGGTTCAGCTGATCCGCATAAATACGGAAAGAGGTGCTGGACGGGTACTTCATGTCTTTCTTCATCAGGCTGGGAAAGAGCACTTGCGGGAAAGTAAGCGTACCGCTGACGCCGAACTCCCAGCTGTTGATCCTCGAACTGCTTCCTGACACACGTTTGCCGGTCTGCCATTCGTAGGAACCGCGCATGCTGACGCCAAATGTCTCTCCTCCGCCGAAGACGTTCCGTTTGGTGACGCTGAAGATGGCGCCCGGACCTGTCTGGTCGTTGCTCTTGGTGGTCACGTTCAGTTCCAGCTCTCCGTCCAGCGGAAGGTCGTAGACTGTGTTGATCTGCAGGTTCAGCGTATCGCAGCGGCGGGCGGTATCTTTGGGCGTATATTGCATTTCCGAATAGCGGAAGATGCCCAGGCGGGAGAAGTTAGTTTGCGTCTTTTCCTGCTGTTGCTGTGAATAGAAGTCGCCGGAGCGGAATTTCAGCCGATCGTACAAGACACGTGGACGGACGCGCAGTTTCCCTTCGTAAAAGATGTTCATCTCTTTATACCGGATGGAGTCAGTCGGCGGCTCGTTGTTGTAGCCGTTCAGGTAGACCGATATATCGCCGATTTTCCAGGGGCGCAGCACGGTGCGGGGCAGGCCCGGCTTTGTGGAGATGCGGAGTGCCACCTTTCCGGGATTCATGACCGTATCGGCCTGGTAGCTGATAAATTCGGGACGGAAATAGTAATATCCGTTGTTGCGGAGCAGGGAGGAGATGCGCTGCCGTTCGGCTTCGAGTTGTACGACGTTGAAGTTATCGCCGTCATGCAGCAGGCGGTCGCCGATGTTCCGTTGTATCAGGGTATCGATCCGGTGACGCAGGCGGACATAGGCGATGCTGTCGTATGTGTAGGCATTGTTCATTTCCACTTTGTAGCTGATCTTTGCCTTTTTGGGGTTCTTGGGGTCCGGTTCCACTTCAAAAGAGGTGGCTCCGTTGAAGTAGCCGTATTCGCGGAGGAGGTTATAGGCGACCTTTGTCCGGACTTCCGGATTGACCGTGTTGATGAAGACGGGCTTGGCCGCCAGTTTATTGAAGATCCATTTGTTGAGCTTCCCCCTTTTGTGTACGAACGCATTATATACCCATAGCCCGAACGGGAAAGGAATGCGAATGGACGAACTGCCGAGCAGGGCGTTGTTGGGCGGATAGGCGAGGGCGGCTTCCACTTCCGTCAGAGCCTCTTCTCCCTCCTTGCTCTTGTCTTCATTCGTCACTTCAATCTTCTTGATCCCCGTATATAAAACTTCCCCCTCCGGCAGATTCTTCGTCGTGGAGCAGGAGGCAAGGAGGAATAACGAAATATATGCAATATACTTGATGTGTTTCATTTCTTCTCTTCTGTTTGTTTGTCGTCCGTTACCGGCTTGGGTTTATTCTTTTTGAAGATGAAGAGTTCACGGAGGTGGAGCATCTTTTTGCGCAGGACGATACCTGCGCCGGTCTCCGTGATCTCGCCTTCTAACAGGCTCTCGTAGTTTTTGTCGTGGAAGAGCTTGATGTAACGGGTTCCGCTGCCGTCGAGGCGGTATTCGATCGAGACGTTGTCGATGAACTGTTGCGACTGCCCGGTGCCTGCATCCTGCCCGGTCGAAACGCGTCCGCCCAGTATGATGCTGATCCGGTCGTTGTAGAACCGTTTGGCAAAGCGGAAGGAGAAGTCTGTCCGTTCCCCGCCCGATCCCGTGCCGTTCTGGTCGTACTGCTCCATGCCTAAGGTGATATCCACGGACTTCAAGGCGCTACCCGCGATGTTGTTGATCTCGCTTTGCAAGAAGCTGTTCAGGGCGGCGCCCATATCGAGGCTCGGTTTCTTTCCGCCTCCGCCGACATCGCTCATGTTGAGGTACATTCCCGTGACAAGCATCGTGACGGCGATCTGAGACCGTTGCCCTTCGCCCATCTTCTCCAGCTCCTGTTGCATGGAGGGATCTTCCGGCGCAGAGAGGATAAATTGCAGTTGCAAGTTCTCCAACGTCTGTTTGATAGCCACACCGACGTTGAAGGTGACCAACCGTGAGCTGCCGTCGTCCTGTGTGACGGATGCCCGCATCCGCTCGGTTGCCGTCAGGTTCAGCATCGGGTCCATCGGGTCGCCGCTCCATTGGACGTAACTTCCGTCCTGTATCGTAAACTCCTTGAGCGGAATGATCGGCATGGCATATTTTACCATACCGCCCGAAAGCGTATACCGCCCGTTCAGGATCATTTCTCCTTGTGTCGTGTATTGGAACGACAAGTCGCCGCCGCCTTCCAGTTCCACGCGGCTCGATTGGTCGGGGGTGATATCGGCGTTCAGGCGTACGGCCTGGTCGATCCGGATGGTCATCAGCATATCCAGGCCGCCGATAGGCAGGGGCGCTTCGGGACGGTGACGGCGGTTCAGCAACGTGTCGGAGAAGTCGGTAAAGGTCACAAGGTCCGCCAGGCGGTCCTGTGCCGTAAGAGCGGATTCCTGCATCACGTAAGTGACATTTGTCCCGCCTAACAGTTGCAAATCCCCTCGCATGACCAAGGCATCGAGCGGCCCTTTCACCGTCGAGTTGAGGTTGACGAGCAACTTGCCGTACACCATGCTTTCCTTATTACGCTTCACGTTCAGCAGTTGCATGTCGTGAGCCGTCAGCTTCAGGTTCGCCATCATCCGGGAAGGATTGTGGATGTCGATCGTCCCGTCGATAACAAACGGGTTAGTCCCCGAAGCATAGATGTTGTATTTATCGAAACTGACCAGGTTATCCTTGACCTTGATATCCTGCTTGTCGAAGCGGAAGGAAGAACCGACCGCCGTGACAAATACCGCCGAGCTGTCCATCCGCACGTACCCGTTGACGGCAGGGGCCGAGGTGGTCCCGGTTATCGCCAGCTCCCCTTGCAAGGCTCCCGTCAGTTTGGCCATGTTGTCCGGTATGAACGGGTTTACCATCTCCAACGGCAGAGCGGTGATATTCATATTCCCGTCTAAGTAATCCGTTTTCCCCATTTTGTAGTAGGCATTGATAGCCGCCACCTCGTTACGGTCGCGGAAAAGATGCATATCGACCTGGTGCTCGTTGTCGCTAAGCGGCAGGTAGACGGTGTTGAACATCAGTTCGCCCACCCGTCCCCCTTCATAGAAGAGGCTGTCGATATGGGCGTCCGCCACCACCATGAAGCTGCTGTCCGAAGGAGCATATTGCAAGTCGGCGCTAAGCATCCCCCGCATGGCTGGCAGTTCCGGGAACCCTTTTGTGATCGCATCCAGGTCTATCTGGCTCAATTCGGCATGAATTTCTTCCGTTCCTTCTCCTCCTGCGAGCGAATGGATCCAGAGCGAAGCATTGTTATCGCCTGTCAGCCGGACATCGGCGGCAATATTTTTTATGTTGCGGTACAGGATGTAATTATCGGCATTCAGTTTGAACGTGCGGAAAGCCAATACCGGATTTTCCGGGAAGAGATGCAGGCGCAGGCCTTCCCGTTCCTTATCGAGACGGGCCCCTAACAGGATGCCGGTCTTCCCCTGTCCGTCGGTATAGGTCAGGCAGGCATCGGCAAAGGTATTACGGACCTTTCCTAACAGACTGGCAGTGAAAGGTTGTTGTTTCCTGTATTTGGTCTTGATGACTTTCGTATCGTACAACAAGCCGAGCGAATCCTGGCGGACAATGAAGCAGATCGTGTCGATCCGTGTCGTGTCCTGCATCAGGTTGAAGAGGTCGGCGTCGAGGAAAAAGCCCTTTTCCGGCGAAGTGCTGGCTTCGATATGCAGGTCGTCAAAAGTAATATAGTACTGTTGCAGGATATTGTAGATCGGATTGTCCTTGCCGGCCGTGATCTTCAGGTCCATGTCCGGCAGAAGCGGGCGGAAAGCGGGAATGTTGATCATCGAATCGCGCTCTAATTGCTGGGTGAGGCCTTCGTTTATTTTCGTGAACTTATCGGCCATCGTCTCGATGTCCGCATTACCGGTCAGGACGATTCCGAGGTCCCCGGCGTGGAAGGAGACGCGGGTGGTGTCTTGGTCGCTATGGGCGTGTAAAGTCAATGTCTTCGGGTGGAACTTGCCGGTCGGGTTTATCAGTTCCCAGTTACCGAGGGTTATATCCACCTGGTTGTTCTTCCCCATATCCGTTTCCGCCTCTGCGAACAGCTGGAAGGAGGTAGCCAGCGAGTCGGTCATCAGGTGCATGCCGTACAGGTCCAGGTTTTGTACGTCGGCGATCAGCATCGCATTTACTTTCTTCTTGTGCAGGGTCGCATTCAGCGACATATCCATCTTCGCAAGCGGATAATGGCTGATCAGGTCGAACTTCAACAGGTTCTTTTCCAGTGATCCATCCAGTTTTACGTCGGATACGGCGTATGTCCCATATTCGATATTCGTAATCTTCCCATCTAATTTAGCCCAGGTGGAAGCGCGGAACGGATCATACCCTTTTCCCTCGGCACGTATCGAGGCTGTCAGGTGATAAAGGGAGTCTTTGGGCAGGAAGTCCGTCGGTCTCAGGCTGTCGACCTCCAGGTCGGCCAGATAAGATTCCTGTGCGGGGTTATAGCGGGCGGTCAGCCCGACCTTGCCTTCACCTTGTGTGAGCAAAAGGCCGGCGCGGTACTCTTGGTTCTGCAAAGTCGCTTCCCCTTTCAGCGTTATTGCCGGAAGGTTATAGCGTGAACGTTCGGATTCCGGCAGCATACTGAGGATAAAATCGAGGTTCCCGGTCTGTGCGTCCAACTGGAATTTACCCGAACGGCGGATGCTGTCTGTGACGGCTTTCATCTCTCCCGTTATATTCAGGTCGAAAGCACCGGGCAACGTACCTTTCAGCTGGCGCAGCCGCAAAGCCGCGAGGTTTCCTTCTACTCCGGCCGTCAGGCTGATTTCTTTTTGGGGATAGGCTTGCTTAAACTCATTAGGGAGCGGGCCGGCAAATATGAATACATCCTCTTTCCCAACCGAGGCGGTCAGCAGGGTGCGGAGCGTACCGCTTGGCGTATTGTCGAACGAGCTCCAGGGAATGGTTGCAAGCAGGCGGATCTCCGAGTAAGGCGTTTTCAGCAGAAGCCCCGGTACTTGTATTGTCGTGCTGTCACTGCTAATGTCTCCGGTCAGTGAACTCAGCGTTAGCCCGGAACGGTCGTTGGCCGAAAACTCTTTGATTTGTGCACGGATATCCCTGCCCCCGTACAGGAGCGAATCAATCCGGATGTTCACATCATTCAAGGTTATATGCGCCGGATCGAAGCCCGGCACCGGATCACTGTAGCTGCCGTCGTAGCCTAAGGAAGAACCGGACAAAAGAAACCGCGATGCACTGTAGCGCGCCGTTCCGAGGTCGACCAGCCCGTCAGTCAGTCCCGCTTTATCTATATAGGTCGAAAGACGTAGCGAATCGTCCGGCATCTGCATGGCAAAGGCCACCCGGTCCAGGTTGATCTCGTCCAGCTGCAGTTTCCAATGGACAGCCGTCGATGTCGTATCCTTATTTGTTGTCGTATCGTTCAGCAAGAGAGTGATAGCCGTGTCCGAAAGATCGATCTTGTTCAGCCGGGCAACCTCTTTTCCGAGGTCTATACGGTCTGCTTTGGCATAGAATTTCCCCAAGGTCCCTTTGATCTCAATCCCCTCGATCAAGTTGCCTGTGTTGGCTTTCACCCCCCTGAGGTCGATCGCATCCACCAACACTTCCTTTTTCAGCAATGGCAGGGGGCGGATGTTGACCTGGAAACTTTCGAGCAGCAACAACGTGTCGGGGGGCGTTATGACTCTCACCTCCCGTACCGTCAGGTTGAGCGGGAAAGAAAGACGTATCTGCCCGATCCCGATATTCATACCGGTAGCTTCACTGGCATATCTGGTGGCTAACCGCACAGCGAAATTCTGGAAGGGAGGTATATATAAAAGAATGGAAATCAAGATGACCAATCCGACCGGCATCAGGCATACGATTCCTATTCGCTTCATCCAACGTCTCATTTGTCCTTATTGTGTGTTTTCGTTATATGCATAACGGTTAAAGGGTCTGTTTTGTTTGACATTCCGTTAACAAAAATAGGGAATAAAATGAAAATAAAGAAGTAATATCGATAAAACGGTAATAATAACTGTTCGGGGCCGTTATATTAAGGCATAACATAAAAAGATGAAACGATGATTGGAATATCGGACCTGGAATATCTTTGTACGGAAGTACGGCAAATAGCCTGTAAAGCCGGTGCTTTCCTCCGTGACGAACGGCAAAAGTTCGACCGGGAGCGGGTAGAGGAAAAGAGTGCACACAATTATGTCTCGTATGTGGATAAAGAATCCGAACGGCGCTTAGTCGAACAACTTTCGGCGTTGCTTCCCGGAGCCGGGTTTATTGCCGAAGAAGGTTCGGGCAGCCTGACAGACGAGGACTACTGCTGGGTGATCGATCCGCTCGACGGGACTTCCAACTATATCCACGATATGGCCCCTTACTGTGTCAGCATCGCCCTGCGGAATAAGGAAGAATTGCTATTAGGCGTCGTGTATGAAGTCTGCCGCAATGAATGTTTTTATGCCTGGAAAGGAAGCAAGGCTTATCTGGACGGCAAAGAGATACGGGTAACGGATGTCGCCGTCTTAGACAAGGCTTTTGTCGCACTCGGTTTCCCGTATGATTCCGACCACTACCGTCCGGTCGCTCAAAAGCTGGTAGACCGGTTGTATGGTTTTGCCGGAGGAACACGGTTGTTGGGATCTGCTGCGGCCGAGCTCTGCTACGTTGCCTGTGGCCGGTTCGATGCCCGGATAGAGGGATATCTCGGCCCGTGGGATGTGGCGGCAGGCGGTCTGATCCTGATGCAGGCGGGCGGCAAACTGACCGATTTTGCCGGTGGCGACACTTGGCCTTCAGCCGAGCAGGTGGTGGCAAGTAACGGGGTGATACACGACACGATCCTCCGCTTGCTGTAAATGGCTGGGCGTTTCTGGCACTTTGTTAAAGTTGCCGTCCGGAGGCTTATTCCTGCCCGTGCGTTTGTTCGGCTGGTTGCTAAAATAGACAATAACCCTTATTGGGACGTTTTTCTATTTGGAATGAAATTCCGGACGATTCATGTCTGACGTTTTTCTCTTTTCAGATCGGGATTAACCGCAACCAGTAAAACGCGATCGGCAGGAAATAGGAATACGGAGCCTTTTTGTTATCGAAAAGCAAGAAATCCTGACATTGTGGAAAAACTAAACTCCCGGAGAATCGCCTGTAGCAAACGAATGTTGCCGCAGATCTGAATATACCAAAAGAGATTTGCCTCTTTACCGGCATGACGACCGTCCTCATCGTGGCGACGACCGTCTTCGTTGCGATGGCGACCGTCTTCATGGTCTGTGACCTTGGCTCCTCATGGCGATGACGACCGTCTTCGTGGTGAAAAACTGCGCACCTCATGGCGCCTCCCCCTCTTTTCCCGACAAAGAACCTGAATTTGTAACTATTTACAAAGTATGTGTTTTGTTGTTAACGAAACAATATTATACAAGAACCCCCCCCCTCTCCGTAATATATTAAAATCATCTTCTATATCTTTTTATAACACTTACAGATGAGAAGTGGGACTTGACCCGATTTATCGTCCGTGCAGGATGCAATACCGGATCAAGCCCGACATGAATCGGATCAATCGTTCTCTACCACGCGGATCATGTCGAAGTAGAATTCGCCGGCCACTTCTGCTCCCTTTTCAACAGCTCCGGTTTTTGTGTCGTAGATGTAGATGATGGCATTGGCATCCGCTTCAGTGTTCACTCCGAAATAGGCTTTTTCGTCGAAGACTACAGAACGCTGTGAGAAACGGCCTCCACTGTAAGCAAGTTCTTTGCCGCCGTAGCTCAAGCGTGTCCTTTTGCTTGTGGCGAGGTCGATGATGGAGTAATAATGGCTATAGCTGTCGATCGCCGTGCCGGCAGCATCGTTGCGGGCATAAGCAAGAGCTTTTCCGTTGCCCAGATATTGGAGGGTAAGCAGTTTCCCGTCTGTGTCAGGATACCCTTCGTAGGTGGCGTCGAAGTCGGTTTCACCCTTGTTGATGCGCAACAAGTGGCCTTCTTCCATCTCTCCGGTGTCGGTGAGCGCGGCGAGGTAGAGGTTACCGTTCTCGTCATACATCACGCAGTCTTGCATAAGTTCCCCGTAGGCGCTCCCTGCCATTTCTCCGGCAAGCGAGTTGCGGGTGTTGCTTTCTACCGCCAAGGTGGAAGGATCGAGGACTGCCGTATAGAAGGCGGTGGTTGTCTTACCAGCCCTACCGGACTCGCCGTTTTTACCGTAATAGAAGTAGTATAGTTTTTCTGCCTTTTCATTATAGGTAAGGATGCCTGATGTCGTGAACTTCTTCGTCTCTTCCCCTTCAATCTCTGATTTTGGCAGTGGGATCTTCAAGGTACCTTCTTCAAGGATCGACATGTCGTCTGTGTTCAGTTTGCTCCAGATGATCTGGCTTGCGTCACCGTTGGCAGACATAATGACGAGCGTGTTGTCGTTGATCCAGGAATGTGTATAGGAACGTACCTTATAGGTGTTCGTCTTGAACGGACATGCTCCCGTTTCGGTTACCTTGTTATCCTTAATCTGATATTTCACGAAACGGTCGTTGCTTGAAGGGATCTGGTAGTAATATTTCCCTCTCGAGATGCTTTCCATCGAATAGTCTCCTAATTCGGTCCCTTCGCCTTTAATAGTGATGGTCCCCATATCGGCCGTCAGTTTATCGACACTGTTGACCACTGTCGTGTTCTTGCTGCTCATGCCGCCATGTTTGCCTACGGTTAGGAACAGGTCGAAATGATATTTGCTTTCATCACCGGTTACCGGCACGTCTTTTAAATCATCGTCATCGGAACAAGCCGTGAAACCAAGTGAGATCAGGGCTGTCATGAAGACAAGCAATGTGAATTTGAACTTCTTCATTTTTTTTGTTTTTAAATATGAATGTTAATAGATAAAGACTCTGAACTTTGCAAAGAAAGCACGGCCGGGTTTTTGGAGCTTATAGTTGTCATAAGCTGTTTCATCGAGGAAATTCGAGCATTCCAATGCGATGTTATAACGGTCATGCTTCCATGAATAGGTGACATTGGCATTGCAGATATGTTGCGAGGGAATACGGGCTTTGGTATCGCGGTTGCCATAAGCCTCCCAGGTCAGGAAATACCAGTGCACCCACTGGAAGGTACAGCCCAGACGCAGCTTATTGTCCTGTTGCAGGAGGTTGCGGAACGTATAGCTCGCCTCCGCGCTGCCGAACAGCCAGGGGCGGTTCGGTACGTGGTTGTCGTATGTAGCCGAAGGTTTGCCGTCTTCTTTGTATTTTTGCTGGTCACGGGCATCCTGGTAGCTGACATTGGCCATGAGCTGCAACCGGCCGTCCCAGTCGTAGCGGACTTCCCCCTCTACTCCTTTGATATGGACGGCGGGTTCGTTGACATACTGCATCATGCCTTCTTTTTCGATAACTGAGGTCTGTATATAATTATCCACGTAACGCAGGAACCCGTTTGCCTCATAATAGACCGTATGCCGGCCGGCAGGATGCCAGGTCCCGAACAGGGCGAGGTTGACATTGTTGCTTTTCTCCGGTTCCAGTGCGACATTGGCATAGACGGTGGTCCCGTTGCCTAACAGTTCACGGGCGATGGGCAGACGTACACTGTGTTCAAAAGATACTTTTACCGCAAGAGGGTCGAAGAAGATGTAACGCAGCCCGACCCCGTAGCCTAAATAATTTTGGGTGGCGGAACCCTGCACTTTGTCCGATCCCGTCACGGCGGACTGGTCCGTCTGCCGGATATCCGGGTGGTTCACATAATCTTTGGCAAAGAATACATTCTGCATCTTTCCGTCCAGAAACGACTGGCTGTAGGTCAGCCCGATAATATGTTTGGTCACAGCATCGTTCGAGGGTTCGAAGCTCTGGTCCAGGTCATCATAGCGGTCGTTCCCGGTCCGGCTCATGTGGTAGTTCAAGTTGAAGCCGTGGTGACCGTTCAGCCGGTAATCCAGATTGGCACGCGCGATAGTCAGGGGGCGTTTGTAGTGGCGTATGGAGGGTTCATTGCCCCTGATTTCGTTGCGCTGGCTCACGATGTAGCCTCCATCCCAATAATATTTCCGGTAGGCCGTATCGATTGTGATAGAATGGTCCCATGTATGTGAAAGAGTCGCTTTCAGTGTCATGCCTTCGGTTATGAAATTATATTTGCTGTAACGTACCGACAGGTTCCAGGCATCCGAATTGCGCTCAGCCATGCCATAGACTTTAGTCTGTACGGAACCGGTCTGCAACTCTTTGTCTGTTTTGGAGTAAGAGGCGGAGACAAACAGTTCGTCAGCCCATCGCTTGCCTGTAATTCCGGCTTCTATCTGTGCCAACAGCGAGAAATAGCCATCATGGAAACGTTTTGGATTGCCATAGATAAATTGATCACCTGCTTCATTACGCATCTGTACGTCTTTCATCCGGTAGTCGTTCTTGGAATAGTTGATGCCGGCGGCAGGGCGAATGATCAATCCGGTATGCCGTTCGACAAACTGAGCGTTCAGGTCGGCGCGATGGGTATGGAAAGAACCGACGCTGTAAGAAGCATCCATGAAGTTCTTCTTTTCCGGCTGGGTAATGATGTTGACTGCGCCACCCAACGCATCCGTACCCAACGAGGCCGGTACTACGCCTTTATAGATTTCCACCCGGTCGATCAGGTTAACGGGCAGGTTTGCGAGCGTTACGCTGCTCCCTTTGCTATCCAACGGCACACCGTCGATGAAGTAGCGCACGGAATTACCGGACAGCCCGTTGATCGAGAGGTCGAAATCAGAACCTATGCCCCCCTCTTCACGTACTTTGACACCAGCCGTGCGATTGACTAGTTCATTCAGGTTATGAAGCGAATTAATGACAGGTTTCACATCGAGCGCATTGACCGAAAGCGCACCCTCCCTTGCCTTTTGCGATTGTGTCTTCCCATACACTTCCACGGAGCTCAGGTTTACAGAACTTTCTTCCAGTTTGAAATCGAGGGTTTTGTCGCGGTGGAGGTCGAGTGAAGTTTTAATTGTCCGGTATCCTAAGGAGGAGACGACAAACGTGTGCTTGCCGGGAGATACTTTCAGGGAATAACGTCCGTTATCATCCGTATAAGTACCGGATGTCGTATTTTCGACAGCGATCGTTACTAATGACAGGGGAGCGCCTTGTCGGTCGGTGACTCTCCCGGAGATCGTAATTTTGTTTTGTGCCGTCAGGCCCAGTTGCGACAGACAGACAAACAAAAGAAATACATGTACAAAGACTTTCATTTTAATCCTTGATATAGCGTTCATGACTTGCTTAAGGGAATGCACACAAGGAGAAACGATTTCTTTATGTAGAGAGATAAAGATTGACCTGACTCGATGTTTTGCTGCTTTATTTCCCGAAAGCATTAAAACTATGTTCGTTCTTGGCAGGTCTTCTGACTTGTTCCGTCTTTGAATGCCTTCCCATCCGGTAACGGACAGTGGCTTATAGCGTATTCAAAGATTTGGAGAGGAACTTACAGCAGCGGGTCTGTTCAGGATTTGCACCTGATTCCCTTTTCATCACGTTCCCGTAGCGATTGGGAGTCGTGAAACCAAAACTGTGGCAAAGGTAAGAAAAAAGTCTGTCCTCACAAATGGGGCTGCTAAAAAACCAGGGCGACCGCACCAAATTCATTTTTAAGCAATACGATCTTATGGACTACATAATATAAGGAATAATCTATCCCTGCTACAAGAAAACTTATCTACATAGGCATAAAAAACATCGGAGTGCCTATCAATTCTGTAATCAGTGCCAGTGATTATAAAATCAGTGCCAGCAATTATATAATCACAACCACTGATTATAAAATCACTGACACCGATTACAGAATTGGCAGGCACTTAAGAAAGAATTATTCGGGACAAAAACGTTTTTTTCTCTCCATGGAAATAAAAAATTGTTACTGCTGGATTTGGTGCGGTTGCCCTAGTCGTCTATACCTGTTTGAGGGGATTCCCGGCTTTTTTCCTATCTTTGCCCTCCAATTAAACTGTATCCGGAAAATCACGAAGTTTTTCCACCATGAATACATGTTTCGCCTGAAGAATTAAATCATCTTATTAATATTAGTAATTAAGCAAACAAATGAAACGTATCGTTTTTTTGGATTATGTACGCGTGTTCGCCTGCTTCCTTGTGATAGTCGTGCACGCCAGTGAAAATTTTTACGGTGCTCCCGGTTCGACTGACATGGTGGGACCGCAAGCCTTTCTGGCCAATGAGTCGGACCGGTTGTGGGTGTCTATGTACGACGGCTTTTCGCGTATGGCTGTGCCTTTGTTTATAATTGTCTCCGCTTTTCTTCTTGCGCCGATGAAAGAAGGACAGACCATGTGGCAATTCTACCGCCGGCGTTGCATCCGCATCCTGCCGCCGTTTTTCATATTTATGATACTCTACAGCACCCTGCCGATGTTGTGGGGACAGATCGACGGAGAGACATCCCTCAAAGATCTGTCGCGTATCTTCCTTAACTTCCCGACATTAGCCGGACACTTGTGGTTCATGTACCCTTTAATCGGCATCTACCTCTTCATACCTATCATTTCGCCCTGGTTGAGCAAGGCTACGCCCAAAGAAGAACGTTTCTTTATCGGGTTGTTCCTGTTAACAACCTGTATGCCATACTTAAACCGCTGGTTCGGGGAAGTCTGGGGGCAATGTTTCTGGAACGAATACCATATGTTGTGGTACTTTTCCGGTTACTTAGGTTATCTCGTGCTGGCACATTACATACATGTCCACCTGACCTGGAACCGTTCCAGACGTTTCATCATCGGAACCGCCTTGATGATTGTCGGGGCTGCTTTGACCATCTATTCATTCTATGTACAGGCCATACCCGGAGAGATCCTTCCCACGCCCGTATTGGAAATAGGATGGGCGTTCTGCACGATCAACTGTGTGCTTCTCACGGCGGGCACATTCTTGATGTTCAGCTGTATAAAGCTTTCGGAAACTCCACGGCTCATAATGGAAATATCGAAACTCAGCTATGGTATGTATTTGATGCATATCTTTTGGCTCGGCTTGTGGGTTACGGTGTTCAAGTCCGTCGTGCCATTGCCTACAGTTGCCGCCATACCTTGTATTGCGGTATGCACATTCATTTGCTGCTTTGTTGCAACCAAGATTATTTCGCTTATTCCTGGTAGTAAATGGATTGTTGGGTAAATATTTACATATATGTTTTTAGAACTTCATTATCCACTAAAAAATATATTTATCTGTCGATTTGGATATTATAAATAACTAACATGGTGAACAAAAGAATCATTCGGCAGAATCAATAGAATTGATTAACGGAAGGCTTGCTTGGGAAGGTAGGCCTTCTTACTTTTGCACCCGCATTTAATAGAGAAAAAACAAAAAGATGGAAAAAGAGATTTTGACAGACCGGGAGGTCTTGTTATTACGGAGAAAACTGGACTTATTACTCCGTACGGGGAAATTGTTGATGGAGAGTGCGGCGGATACGAACCGCATCGAACGGAATATGAAGCGCGTGGCTGCTTTTATGGGAATTCCGGAAGAAAAGCTCCACTTGGATATCAGGTGGACGATGATTATGGTGAATGTGAGCGACGAGACGCATTCCTTTTCCAAATTCCAGAAGTGTGAGAAGCATGGCATCAACATGACGACTATTACGGAGGTCAGCCATTTGTCGTGGAAGGCTATCGAGCAGGACTATTCGTTGGACCGTTATGAGGAAGAGCTTGAAAGGATTGCGTGTAAACCTCGTAATTATGTGCCTTATATTGTGGCGGTCGGTGCCGGGTTTGCCTGTGGCGGTTTTTGTAAGTTGTTCGGCTGTGACTGGATCGCGTTTTTGTTTGCATCTATTTGTGCGTTTGCCGGCTTCCGCGTCCGGGCGCGTTGCATCGAGTTCGGAATAAATGTGTATATGAGTATTGCGATTGCAGCGTTTGTGGCGACCTGCCTGGCGTATGCTTCTTCTTTTTCGGGGTTGTCGTCCACGCCTTACCAGCCGCTACTGGCTTGTGCCCTGTTTATCGTGCCCGGTGTGCCGTTGATCAATTTTGTGGATGATATGATCGATAATCATCTGCTTGTCGGGATTACGCGGGCTGCCAATACGGTGATGATGGTCGGGGCGATGACGTTCGGGATTGCTTTTGCCATGCGGGTGCTGGTGATGAACGATATCGAGATCGACCACAAGTTCAGCGAATTGAGTATGGTGCCGCATGATCCGTATTATATTTATGCTATTGCTGCTGCTATTTCGGCTGTCGGTTTTTCGATGATCTTTAATATCCAGCGGCGTCTGTTGTGGGTGGTGGCCTTAGGGGGCGTCATTGCGGTGTGTACCCGTAACTTCGTAAATTTCGAAATGGGGTATGGTCCGGTGATCGGTTCGTTTATGGGAAGTTTTGTCGTGAGTCTGATTGCGGTAAAGGCGGTTCATTGGTTCGATGTGCCGAATCACGTACTGACGATACCATCTGTCATCCCGATGATTCCGGGGGTGCTGATGTACCGTTCGTTGTTTGCGTTTATCAACCTGCATGGGGTGATTGGGGAGGTGACCAATGCTTTTGCCAACGGGATCAATTCGGCTTTGATTATCCTGTGTATCTCTTTAGGGGTTGCTGTCCCGAATATCTTCGCCCGACGCTACATCGCCAAAGATCGCCAGCGTTATCTTGAAGAAGAACTTGAAAAACGCCGGCAGCGTGGCAAGTTTATTGAATGGTGAAGAATTTATGAATGATGATTTTTTATAGCTTATAAATCATAATTCAGTTCCAGGCAGATTGTCTTATTGGCTTTTAGGGAAGCTTTGACGTCGATCAGGCGTTGGTTGCTGCTTCCGCGGAAGAGGAGGCTTTCGTCGCGTAAGGCTTGTTTGAATTTACCGTCTACCAGGACGTCGATATATTTGAGCAGTTCTGCCTGCTTCGGATTGTTCAGGAGGCGCTCGAAAGTATAGCCGGTATAACACCAGATGTTTTTCCGGCTTCTTTCTTTGATCGCCTGTGCCAGCTTGGTGAAACCTTCCGGCTGGAACATGGGGTCGCCGCCGCTGAAGGTCACATTGGCAAAATCGTCTGCCAGAACCTTTTCCAGGATATCTTCCGTCGGGACTTGTTTCCCTTTTTTAATATCCCACGATTCGGGATTATGGCAGCCCGGACAGGCGTTCGGACAACCTGCCGCATAGATCGCGGTCCGGAATCCCGGACCGTCGACTGTCGTATCTTCTATGATATCAATGATGGAAAGCACGTTGTGAATTTCATTTTTCACTATGAACAACTCTGTCGTTCAGTTCCGCCAGTTTCGCATTGTTCCAGCGGTCTGTCGTGCCGACTAAGTAACCGGTGATGCGTTGTAGTTTGTCAAGATGAGTACTACCGCATTTCGGGCATTTCTCGAGATGGGTTTCCGCATTTTCATAGCCGCAGTCCAGGCAGCGGTTACGGTTGTGGTTGACAGAGCCATAGCCGATGTTGTAACGGTCCATCATATCGACAACCTGCATGATCACTTCGGGGTTATGGGTGGCATCTCCATCCATTTCGACATAGAAGATATGGCCGCCGCGTGTCATCTCATGATAGGGAGCTTCCACCTCCGCCTTGTGGCGGGCGCTGCATTTGTAGTAGACCGGGACATGATTGGAGTTCGTATAGTAGTCGCGGTCCGTGATGCCGGGCAACGAGCCGAATTTCTTGCGGTCACGGCGGGTAAACTTACCGGACAAACCTTCGGCCGGCGTTGCCAGTACGCTATAATTATGCTGGTATTCTTCCGAGAACTGATTGGCCCGGCTGCGTATGTAGCTGACGATTTTCAATCCTAATTCCTGCGAGGCTGCGTCTTCCCCGTGGTGCTTGCCGGTAAGGGCGACTAAGCATTCCGCCAGGCCGATAAAGCCGATACCTAATGTTCCCTGGTTAATAACGGAAGCGATCGTGTCGTTCGGTTTCAACTTTTCGCTGCCCAGCCAGAGGGACGACATCAGCAACGGGAACTGCTTTGCATAAGCTGTTTTCTGGAATTCCATGCGCTCGTGCAGTTGGCGGGCGGTTATATCCAGCATACGGTCGAGCTTGGCAAAGAACTTGGCTATCCGTTCTTCTTTATTATCGATGTACATGCATTCGATGGCGAGGCGTACGATATTGATTGTCGAGAAAGAGAGATTGCCGCGGCCGATAGATGTTTTCGGGCCGAAACGATTCTCGAATACACGCGTGCGGCATCCCATAGTCGCTACCTCATGGATATACCGTTGCGGATCGTCGGCACGCCAGTCTTCGCTCTGGTTGAATGTAGCGTCCAGGTTGAGGAAGTTCGGGAAGAAACGGCGGGCCGTTACTTTACAAGCAAGCTGGTAGAGATCGTAGTTGCGGTCTTCCGGCAGATAGCTCACCCCGCGTTTCTTTTTCCATATCTGGATCGGGAAGATGGCTGTCTCGCCGTTGCCGACCCCGCGGTATGTACTTTTCAGTATCTCGCGGATGATGCAACGCCCTTCGGCCGAAGTGTCCGTTCCGTAATTGATGGAGCTGAAAACCACCTGGTTGCCGCCACGGGAATGGATGGTGTTCATATTGTGGATAAAGGCTTCCATTGACTGATGCACGCGGCTGACAGTCTTGTTGACGGCGTGTTGGATGATACGTTCATCGCCGCTCAATCCTTCGAGCGGACGATTTACGTAGTCGTCCAGTTCCCGTTGGTAGAGATGCGAATAATCCTGCCCGTTCAGTTCTTCCAGGTTCTTGATTTCCTCGATAAAACTGTTACGCACGTAGGGAGCCAGATAGAAATCGAATGCCGGGATTGCCTGGCCGCCATGCATTTCGTTTTGGGCTGTTTCGAGTGAGATACAACCTAAGATACTGGCTGTTTCGATGCGCTTTGCCGGGCGTGATTCGCCGTGTCCGGCGGAAAAACCGTATTTCAGGATGCGATCCAACGGATGTTGTACGCACGTGAGGCTCTTGGTCGGATAATAATCTTTATCATGAATGTGCAGGTAGTTGTTTTCAACCGCATCCTTAACCTCTTCACTCAACAGGTAGTCGTCGACGAACGGCTTGGTCGTTTCACTGGAGAACTTCATCATCATGCCGGCCGGCGTGTCGGCGTTCATATTGGCATTCTCGCGGGTGATGTCGTTGGACTTGATGTTGATGATCTCTAAGAACATATCGCGCGTCTTGGCTTTGCGGGCGATGCTGCGTTGGTTGCGGTAAGCAATGTATTTTTGTGCTACATCCTTGCGGCTGCTGTTCATCAGTTCCAGTTCGACGGCATCCTGGATGGCTTCGACAGTCATCTGCGTGTCGCCTTTGAAAGAAATGTGATCGGTGATCTGGCGGACCAGTTCCCGGTCTTCCCCGTTTTCAGTGTGCAACATCGCTTTGCGGATAGCCGTCGCTATCTTCTCTTCGTTGAATCCGACGATACGTCCGTCGCGTTTGATAACTGTCTGAATCATGATAAAACTAATATTGAGGTTTATATGTTTTTATGTCTGCAAAAGTATATAGTATAACAATACGGTAAACTTTTTGGAAAACTTTTATGCAGTTAAAATATGTCAATCATTTGGTAATCAGATGCTGATTTTGGTAAAATGGAAAACTTCTTGAACTTGTTGATGTCTTAAGTTTTCCAAAAGTGCATATACCTTTAATTCCCTGTATATAATGTAGGAAACTTTTTGAGGAAGTGTTAATGCGGAAAAATAACTTAGTAAAGAGATACACGCTATCCTTTTTTTGTCTAATTTTGCTTTCGGATCGGTTCCGTATTATCAAATCGGATGATGCGGATTAAAAGGGAACCGGGTGAAAATCCCGGACAGTCCCGCTGCTGTGAAGCTCCGTTTCAACATCCTGAAACTACTATTGCCACTGGCTTATGGTTATAAGCCGGGAAGGCTTCAGGATGGGAGCCAGTCAGAAGACCTGCCGTTCGTTAAAGGCTGTTCTTTCCTCGTGGGTTAGGAGAATAGTTCGAAAAAAGTTTCTAATTTCATAAATAGTAAAAAGAATGGAAAAGCTTTGTTCGCGTTGTGGCACAAAGTTTTCAGGCAATATTGATTTATTGTCGGGCGACTTTGCAGCTACGGGTTTGGACCGGTATCAGAAAACCTTTATCAGGGTTTATTATAAAAACTGTCTTTGTCCGGAATGTATCGGGCATGTCAGAGATACATTCTATGCTTTTGACATCTCTCCGGTTTACCGTAAAAGTCGATAGATAGCCATGGAGTGGATTAAAGAATTACTGTGGGGCGAAGGGATAGGACATTCCCTTCTGTTGCTTGCATTTACGATTGCAGCCGGTATTCAGTTGCGAAAAATCAAGGTTTTTGGTATCTCGCTGGGGATTACGTGGGTGTTGTTTGTCGGGATTATGCTCGGGCATTTCGGCTTCTACATCAATCCGGCTGTTGTCCATTTCTTTCAGGAATTCGGGTTGATCTTATTTGTTTATTCAGTAGGTATGCAGGTCGGGCCGGGATTTTTCTCTTCCTTTAAACGAGGGGGGATGACGCTGAACGGGTTGGCTTGCGGTATTGTCTTTTTGGGTGTGGCCACGGCTTTGGTGATACACTTTGTGGCGGGCATTCCGATCCCGACGATGGTCGGAATCTTGTCCGGTGCAGTCACTAATACGCCGGGGCTCGGCGCCGCACAGCAGGCCTATACGGATATGACGGGAAATACGGACGAGAGCATAGCACTGGGCTATGCCGTCGCTTACCCGTTGGGCGTGATCGGTATTATTTTGGCGATGTTGTTTATCCGGTATGTGTTCCATATCTGTTTTGAGGATGAAACAAAGAAACTGGAGGTGGAGAATGACACACATGCAGAAGCGATTCCTGTATCGTTAATCGTCAAGAATCCGGCAGTCTTTAAACGGAAGGTGGTCGAACTGGCGGCCTTATTGGAACATCGTGAGTTTGTTATTTCACGTATCTGGCGTAAGACGACCAATAAAGTGGAAATCGTAACGGGAAATACCGTCTTACAGGAAGACGATAAAATATTTGTCATCACGACCGAGCATGATGCGGAGACGATAAAAACCTTTATCGGGGAAGAAATCCAGATGGACCGTAAACAGTGGATTCCGGCGGAAAGCCAGTTTGTCAGCCGCCGCATCCTGGTGACAAAACCGGAATTGACGGGGCGCCGGCTGGGTGATCTGCAGTTGCGCCGGCTGCATGGTATCAACGTGACACGTGTCAACCGTGCCGGACTTGAACTGGTGGCGACACAAGGATTGCAGTTGCAGGTGGGTGACCGGGTGACGGTCGTCGGCAGCGAGCTGGCGGTCGATAAGGTGAGCGCTATCCTGGGAAATTCCATGAAGCGGCTGAACGAGCCGAACCTGATCACCATCTTTATCGGGATTGCGTTAGGTATCATCCTGGGAAGCATACCGGTTGCTGTTCCGGGGATTCCACAGCCGATCAAGCTGGGTCTGGCGGGGGGACCGCTGATTGTGGCAATCCTGATCAGCCGTTTCGGGTATCGTTACCGGCTTGTGACCTATACGACGCAAAGTGCCAACCTGATGTTGCGCGAGATCGGGATCACGATGTTCCTTGCTTGTGTCGGACTGAATGCGGGAGGAGGCTTTATCGATACGATCGTGAATAAAGGCGGGTTTACCTGGATCGGTTATGGTTTTATTATTACGATGTTGCCGTTGCTGGTTATCGGGTTGATCGGGTGTTACTACTGTAAACTAAATTATTTCACGCTGATCGGCCTGCTTGCCGGAAGTACGACCGATCCGCCTGCACTGGCGTATGCGAATGCAACGGCGGGAAATGATGCCCCGGCCGTCAGCTATGCGACGGTCTACCCGCTGACGATGTTCCTGCGGGTACTGACGGCACAATTAATGATTTTATTCTTCTATACATAAATAATATTGTTATTTGTTGTTAGAATATTGTTCAATAGTAATGAAAGAAAGAAGCTCCGTCGAAGTGATTCGCCGGAGTTTCGTGTTTTTTGGGAAAATCCCTTTTTCTTTGTTAAGAACAATCAAGTGTTTTTGCTGTGTACTGACTGATGCAGGAGAACTGTTCGGAAAATACCAAATTCAATATGTTGGACGATACGATCTGCATGAATTCTATGTCAAGTATAAAATTTAATTTGTCTAATACCTCTTTTATATCGGCTTTTGATACCGTATTCCGATCATGTGACACAATGTATCCTGTTTTATTCGATATTTATATCAAGGCTACTTGCTGCTCTTTTTTCTGTTCTCTGGGTAGAAGATCATGAAAAATAACTCTTTTAGTAATACGTTTGTTTTTGTGTCAAACATGACTATAGCCATAGAAATGCTACTTTATGAAATAAGTGAAGTCTGTGTTGGCGCATTGGTTAGTTACATATTGGATATGGGAAAATATCTTTCGAAATAATGCTATTACCTTTTTTTTAAGACGTAACAAATTTATGCTTTTTACTTTTGATGCGTTGCAACGAGTGATTTTTATATTTGAGAGTATGTTAAATTTTAAATTCGTATTATTATGAGTCATTTAAAATTATGTTTTTTAGGAGCACTCTGTATAATGGCATACAGTCATGTCGATGTTTACGCGGCAGAATCTCCATTACCCATCATTCAAGAAAAAGGAAAAACATTGAAATGTAGGGTTGTTGACAAAGAAGGGAATCCGATAATCGGTGCATCTGTTGTAGAAAAAGGATCAAATGGAGGAGTTATAACAGATCTTAATGGCTATTTTACATTGCAGACAGGTGATGATCCTATTATTCAAATATCTTACATCGGTTTTCAGACTAAGACATTGAAAGGACGTGAATTACAGAATTCAACGATTGTTCTTCAGGAAGATACTCAAAATATAGAAGAAGTAGTTGTTGTTGGTTATGGAGTACAGAAAAAAGTTAATTTGACAGGAGCTGTTAGTGATATTAAATCCGATTTATTGGAAAATCGAACAGCTTCTACAATGGAAAATTTACTGGCAGGAAATATAGCAGGTGTTACCATACAACAAACTTCAGGGCAGCCGGGACATGATGCCGGGACAGTACGTGTACGTGGGATAGGAACCTTGGGGAATTCTGATGCAATGGTTCTCATAGATGGTATAGAATCAACAATGAGTAATGTCGATCCTAATGATATCGAAAGTATTTCTGTATTGAAAGATGCTGCAGCTTCTGCCATTTACGGGGTTCGTGCAGCAAATGGAGTTGTCTTGATTACAACCAAAAAAGGAAAATCAGGAAAGCCGGCAGTCTCTTATAATGGCTATGTCGGTTGGCAGCACAGTACGCGCTTGCCAAAGTATCTGGATTCTTATAATTATGCGACCTTATTGAATGAAGCTTATACGAATGACGGACTAAATCCCGTTTATTCGGATCCGGAATTGCAAACTATAAAAAATGGGAGTGACCCGGATCATTTTGCAAATACGGACCAACTGGCCCTTATTTTTTCAGAAAATGGACTTTTTCACAATCATTATCTGAATGTGAATGGTGGTTCCGATGCTGTCAAATATGCTTTTTCAGTGGGTTACCATAATAAAGAAGGTGTGATGCCGGGCACGAACTTCAGTCGATATAATTTTCGTTCGAATGTGGAAGCAAAAATTAATAAACGGTTGGACCTGTCTTTGAATTTGCGAGGGCATCGTACAGAAACGACTGAACCTGCATCAGGAGTAGGATCGATAGTCACGTATGCCTATCGGGAATCTCCACTTTTTGCCAATCGATATCAAAATGGAAAATATGGCTTATATCAAAATGAACATAATTCATTGGCTTTTTTAAGAAATAGCGGAGAGTCAAAAATCGATGATAATAATTTCGAAGGTAATGTATCTCTTAGTTTTAAGGTGATAGATGGTTTGGAAATCAGAGGAATAGCTTCTGCACGTTATGATGTATATTCGACGCATGAATTTCTCCATAATATGTCTTTTTATACTCCCGAATCGGAAGATCCTGTTCGGAATATGAGAAGTTCCGTGTCTGACAGCGAGACAAAGTTGTTAGAGACAAACTTGCAAGCTTTTCTGAATTATGAAAAGACATTCGGTCGTCACTCTTTTAAAGGAATGTTGGGGTATTCTCAACTGTATAATCAGGTGAGAAGTTCATCCATGTCTCGTTATGATTTACCTTTGAATAATAGCATAGGGGAAATCAATGCCGGTGATGCGACAACCCAGAAAACTGAAGGCAACGTGGCGGAGTATGCACTTCGTTCCGGTTTCGCGAGAGTCAATTATTCATTTGATAACCGCTATTTATTTGAAGCTAATTTACGTTATGACGGTACATCCCGTTTCCCGAAAGATAATCGTTTCGGTTTATTCCCGTCCTTATCTGCTGCATGGAGAATATCGGAAGAGAGTTTTATAGATGCTTCTTGGTTGGATAATCTTAAATTGAGGATGTCATGGGGGCTATTGGGTAATCAGGAAATCGGGAATTATTTGTTTCTTAATACATATGGATTCGGGAACTACTATACATTTGGGAATAGCCTGATTCCTGGTATTTCTATATCGGGAACGATGTCAAACGAAGCTATTACCTGGGAAAAAACCAAGCAGTTCGATTTAGGTGTCGATTTTGATATTTTACAGGGTAAATTTGGCTTTACCGGTGATTTTTATGTTAAAAACACGGATGATATACTTCTAAAATTGCCTGTCCCTTCAATAATAGGTGTGAAAGCACCTATGCAGAATGCGGGAAAAGTAAGAAACATTGGTTTTGATTTACAATTAAGACATACAAATCAAATCAATGATTTTAAATATAATAGTGTATTCAATTTGGGGTATGTCCATAATGAAATTACCGATTTGGCTGGCGGGGATACACCGGGACGTTCTGTTGGAGATCCTGTGAAAAATATTTACGGATATGTTTGTGAAGGTATTTTTAACAGCCAGGAAGAAATAGATAACCATCCAAAGCAAATTTGGGGCGCTGTTCCAGGAGACTTGAAGTATAAGGATTTGAACGGGGATAATATCGTTGATGATAAAGACCGTAAATCATTAGGTTCATCTTTTCCGAAAGTAAACTTCGGATTATCATTTGGTATGGAATATAAAAAAATTGATTTTTCTTTTTTGATGCAAGGAGCAGCGGCTGTAAATGCAATTCCGGTTGCAACTGTAAATAAAGCTTTCTATAATGGAGGCAAAGTAACGGAGAAACATTTGGATCGTTGGACACCAGATAATTTAAATGCAAGTTACCCACGTTTGTCTATCGGTGGTTCGGCCAAAAACTGGTATAACTCCACTTTCTGGATGAATAATGCATCTTATCTGAGGATGAAAAATATACAATTAGGATATACTTTGCCTAAAGATATTATCAATAAGATGCGGGTGGAACGTTTACGACTTTATTGTAGTATCGATAATTTGTTTACTCTTTCCGGCTTTGAAGAATTGGATCCGGAAACGCTTGGACAAACTACTTATCCTATGAGTATCAGTTATTCTTTTGGAATGAACTTATCTTTTTAATACCTAAAAATCAATAGATAATGAAATCAATCATAAAATATTTTTGCAGTTTAGCTATAGCATTTGTACTGACAGGGTGTAATGATGGCTTTTTAGATAGATTACCGTCTGATCAACTGGCCGATGAATCTTTTTGGAAATTAGAAAATGACGCAGTGCAATATACTGCAGCTTGTTATCGGTATTTGATTGATCCGGCAGCACATCTGATGATGACGGATTGTTTTACAGATAATGGAGTGCCTATCCATTTATATGAGGCTCAAGGAACGTTATCATCTGGAACTGCAACTTCTACGAATACAGAATTTAGTGGAATTTGGAGTACGGCATATTCTGGTATACGTCGTTGTGATGTGTTTTTTCAGAATATTGAAAAGGTGGAAATGAATGAGAATAGGAAAAGTATTTTAGTTGGCGAAATAGAATTTCTCAGAGCATTCCATTATGCTACCCTTTTAAAACATTTTGGAGGAGTTCCTATTTTGGCAGAACCGTTAAAACTATACGAAACTATACCTGCGAGAAATACGGCTGAAGAGGTATATAAGTTTATTTTGGAAGAGTGTGACAAAGCCGCTTTAAAATTACCGGTTGTACGTTCGGAAGTTTCAGAAATAGGTCGTGCTACTAAAGGAGCAGCAATGAGCCTTAAGGCTCAAATCAGTTTTTTTATGCAAGATTATAAAACAACTGTTATTGCCTCTAAGGATGTGATGGAATTGGGTGTTTATAAGTTGTTTGATGATTATAGTAATCTTTTTTCTCCGGATTTTGAGAATAACTGTGAAGTTATTTTTGACAGACAATATATGGAGAATGCCATACAAGATGGTACAGGCAGTATGATCGACCAATATTGGGGGCCTCAGATAATAGGTGGATGGGAAGGTTTATCTCCCGTTCAGGATTTGGTCGATGAGTTTGAATGTACGGATGGGCAACCAATCTCAACTTCTCCTTCGTATGATCCGGCTTCTCCTTATGAGAATCGTGATCCACGTTTAAAAGCTTCTATTTTATGGCATGGACGGGAGTTTGGTGGTTTTACCTATTCTACTGAAGGCCGTATAGGGAAAAGTAATTCTACCCGTACAGGATATACCTATGCAAAATATATTAACGAGAAAAATATAGGGATGAAAGATTATGGTTGGACAAATTTCATATATATACGTTATGCTGATATTTTGTTGATGTACGCTTATGCTCAAAATGAATTAAGTGGTCCAGATAAAACCGTATATGATGCTGTTAATGCAATTCGACAACGTCCAACGGTTGATTTACCTCCTCTTATTTCCAATTTAACGAAAGAACAAATGCGTGAAGCTATCCGGCATGAAAGACGTGTCGAGTTTGTTTTTGAAGGAATACATTTTTTCGATACTCGTAGTTGGAAAACAACGGAAGCTTGTGTGAAAAAACCTGTGTATGGAATGGATTGTACGGGTGAAAAATTCTTCATAGAACAGCGTAAATTTGATCCGAATAAAGATTATGTATGGGCTATCCCTTTGACGGAAATAGAACTAAGTCAAGGTGCTTTGGAGCAAAATCCAGGTTGGTAATTGGATAACAGGTTCAGATTTTATAGAAAAAAAAGAACTCCGGCGAATTGTTCCGTCGGAGTTCTTTTTTATTTTGAAGCGTTGTAGTTAGTGAGTGCCTGATAGAATGCTTTGATATTTTCAAATGGCGTTCCGGGTGGGACGTCACAACCGGATGAAAGTATAAAGTTATTCCTGCCGGATGTTTTGTTCAGTAGTTCCAGACTTGTATCATAGACTTCTTGAACGGTTGCTTGTTTGAATATGCCTACCGGATCTATGTTCCCCATAGCCAGAATATTCTTAGGTGTGTTGTTCAGAGCACTGACCATATCAATCTTATTTCCGAAATGCAATCCTTTTGCCCCTGATTTAACCATGGCATCGGTACAATGTCCTGCGTTGCCGCAATTATGTAATATAACAATGAAATCTTCATCTTGAACTGCTTCAACAATTTGTTGAACATAAAAGCTTGAATATCGAATGCAATCATCGTTCGAAATAAGTCCGGCGGCCGGTTCTGCGATGATGACACCTTGCACGCCTGTTTCTTTGATTGCCTGGCAATAGCTTTTGAGAAAAGCCGTACATTTATCCAGTAACAAAGTGATAATTTCGGGTTCTGTGTACAAGGCCATCATTATTTCGGAAAGGTCGAATAATCTTCCGGCTAAGGAAAAAGGCCCGATACAACCTCCGAATACGGGTTTGTCCTGTATAGATTCAACAGCTAAACGTTCGGCCAACAGGTATTCGGAAATACGTCCTGTTTCTAAAGATGGTATTATCAGTTCGTGGATAGAGGCCGCATCGTGGACTAAACGTCCGGTCACACTTGGAACTTCGTTTTCCAGGAAAATGATTTCAGCCCCGAAAGCTTCCGCTTCTACAGTTAGATCCATAATCGTAGTCACACCGTCAGCCGGGAAGACTTCATTCAGCCTAATTATTGCTTGAGCTTGTATGGTTCCCTCCGTTACGGCATCTTTAACTGTCTTCCCGCATAATTCGATACCGGGGTGAGTCATGATGGGCAATACCAACCTTCTCTTTTCTTCCAGGCAATTGGAAATCCATTTATTTATCTGTATCATATTTTTTCTTTTTATATTTTCTTTTGTAACAAGTTTCTAGCTGGCAAATATCGCATCCGTATTTCTTTTCTTGGATGTCGTGTCCAATACCGATTATGCCGCTAATTGATTTGATGGGATGCATCAGGCAAACGTCGGATAACGAAATGTCACAAGGTTGATCTCCAAGGATGTGGAAGAGTTTTTTTTGTTCTTTTAAAGGCCATCCACAGTAACCCGGACTAAAGCGATGCGTATGTGAATAGTTTGTAATTTCTTTTTCTAATAGAGATTCCATTTTATCACCTGCTTTTTCCGCTATACAGGAGCCAATGGTGTCTAAAATGAAGTTACGAAGCATATCACCTTTTTCTTTCACTTCATCTTGATATTGCTGAAAAGCGGTACCGGCTGTAGCTGCAAATATTGCAAAGCGCTCAGATCCTTTGAGTAGCTTTGCAATGACTGTACCTACATTTAGTACCGTTGTTTTTTTCAGAATAACTGCTGATGTATTGGTTTCCCCCATCAATAGCTGGAATGTACAAGAAGGTCGGGTGATAACAGCAATATCTTCTAAAATGGAATATAAAAGGTCGGATACTTCTTTTTCCGGTCTTACTTTGTTATAACCCATTTCACGAAGAACCGCTTCAGGTGATAAGTCCAATGAATCAAAGTCTAACGTGTATTCTGACATATTATGCGATAAGAGATTTTGCTAAGCAGACCGCTGCATTTGCGTTATCGCTATATCCGTCAGCTCCGATTTGGCGTGCGAAGGATTCCGAAACGGGGGCACCTCCGATCATGACCTTGACCTCGTCTCTTATTCCTGATGCTTTCAATGCTTTTATGACTTCTTCCATGTAACTCATTGTTGTGGTTAAAAGAGCGGACATACAAAGGATGTCAGCTTTATGCTCCTTGACAGCCTGAATAAATTTTTCGGAAGAAATATCGATTCCAATGTTTATCACCTCGAATCCGCAGCCTTCCAACATCGAAGCCACCAAATTTTTTCCGATATCATGCAGGTCTCCTTTTACTGTTCCGATTACTACCTTCCCTAAATGGGTGGAAGAATCTCCACTTAAATGGGGCTTCAGAACTTCTAAAGCACCTTTCATCGCCCTTCCCGCTAACAACAGTTCCGGGACAAAGGCCTCTTGGTTCTCGAAACGTCTTCCGACTTCTTCCATCGCTTTAGTCATATAGTTGTCGATGATTGCCTGGGGAGGAATTTCGCAGGAGACAGCTTTGGTGGTCAGGCGAACAGATTCTTCGAGTTGTCCTTTTAAAATAGCAGTATATAATAAGTCTAAATGTTCCATCTTTGTTTTTCAGTTTTTATAGTTCACGTGCAGTCGAAATCATAGCAAACAGATTATCTGGAGGGGTTATCGAAGGAATCGCACAACCGGCATTCAGTATAAGACGAGGATTATCTTTGAATATTTCCAACAGTTCGATCGTCTTATCTATAACAAGTTCAGGCGTTCCTAACGCGATAACTCCGGATGGGTCTATATTTCCGGAGAACACGATTTTTCCTCGCATCATCTCTTCCGCCTTATGGATGTCAGTCTTATAATCCAGTTCCAGAGAATCAGCTCCGGTCGTGACCATCCGGTCGAGGATAAGGTCTGTATTTCCACATATATGCAACATGTATGGAACGTCCAATTTGTGGGCATATTCGCATACTCTCTTTTCGTACGGTAGTGCGAATTTTCCATACATCTCGGGCGAAAGCATGGATGGACCTGCCGGGCTGTCTCCATTTGAAACCATGTCTGCACCTGCTTCTTTCATCATTCGAATAAACTGAGTTGTTGCTTCGCTACAATAATCTAATAATGTAAATACTCGTTTTTCATCTTCCAGACACAAATCCATCATCATATTTTCGACTCCCCGGATCATAGTTGCCAATGAGAAAGGAGCCTGATCGCAGTTGCCTCGTACGTAGATTTCATCTTTGAAGTATGATTTTAATAAATAAACTGCTTCACACCAGATATTAGCATATTTGTAACTTAGTATGTCGACAGGTTTCAATTGTTCGACTTCAGCTAAAGAGGATATACAACCTGTATGGGAACGTGCCGGCTCATTTTCCGGAAAATCAACTTCTACCCCGCATGCTCCGGCAAGTGTTACGGTATCAATATCTACCAATACACCATCGTATTGGTATTTATCTATTGCACGTATGAAGCATTCGGCTATAATTTTCGGATTGTTCCGATATTGTGCCATTGTATACCCGGCTTCTTCTACAGCCATCATGAAATTGTGTAACATTATCGGCGTCTTATCCGGCTTTTTGCCGGAAAGAGCCGCTTGGATTCTTTCGTAACCAGTCATATTTTGAGATTATAATTAAATGGTTTCAAATAATATTTCTACAAAAATAAGTTTGGCTGACTGGTATTTGGTTAAAAGCTGTATTATAGCACTATTTTAAATCTTCGTATAAATTTAAGAGTGTTGCATTTTTTCTCCTTTTAGTTTAAGGTGTTCTGTAGGCGAGTATCCGTTATACTGTTTAAATACAGTGGAAAAATAAGCAGGTGATGAAAATCCCAGATCATAAGCTATGTTCTTTATAGGAAGATCTTGTTCTTCAAGTAAAATTTGTGCTTTTTCTACTTTTTTGCGAATTATATATTCGGAAGGTGGTATTCCTGTCTCTTCTTTAAATAAATGTTTGAATCTGGACAAAGATAAATTGCATTTGTCGGCCAGAATTTCTAAATCTATGATCTCGAATAGATTTTCTTCTATATAATCTATTGTTTTGGTAATGCGCTTACTATATGATCTTGTGTGTGTGTGTTCGCCTGTTCGGATGATATGGAGCAGAAAAGAAACCAGAAGATTGTTTAATTCCATCTTCGTCAGTGCATCCCGATTTGAAAAATATAGATGTATTATTCTTTTTAGTAAGCGTTCGCATTCGGTATTTCCTTTGAATTGTCTTTCCGGAAGTTGTAATAATTTAGAAAACAGAGAGCAGGCATCCTGATAACTTAACCCTAAATAATCTTTTTTCTCTTCAGGGCGTTTCAGTACTAACCAGTATAAAATACCTTTTTTTTCGGGTGTATCACCTGTCCCGTGTATTTCGTCCGGAAATGTTATAAATATATCTCCTCCATATAGTTTAAATGTTTTGTCACCAACAAAATATTCTTGATTACCCTTTGCTAAATAACAGATTTCAATCATACCCGGATGTGTGTGAGTGGGAAGAGTCGTTTGTGTGTTTACGTAGTTATACCGTCCAAATTCATCAAAGACATCTATCCCATGTTTTTTCATGTCTAATATTAGACGACTAATATCTTTACTTCTCATCTGTGTTATGACTTTTTCAAATTATGTTATGACAAAGATAAAAAAATATGGGGAGATCCCAAATTTGTGATAAGTGCTTGAAAATATTTTAAGATAGTGCTATAATATGAGTTTGAACTAGAGCTTAGTATGGATTTATTATTTTTGCAGAAACAAATAAAGTTGTTGTTACATCGTAAATCAATCACAATCATGAGGAAAATAATTTATTGTTTTGTTGTTAGTATATGCATACTTGGCGTACTTCCTGTTTTTGGTGCTCCAATAAATGTAATACCTTATCCGATGAAAGTAGTGCAAGGTGATGGATATTTTATGGTATCACCAGATACAAAGGTCGTATTTGACGAGAATCTCCAACCTGTTGAAGGTTTTTATTCCGAAATTTTAGAGATTGCACTTGGGGTACCTTTGACAAAGAAAAAAGGAGGCAAGAACCTAATTGTGCTTAGGGTGGATAAAAGATTTGGATTGCCGGAAGAAGGATATAAAATAAATATCACTGCTGAAAAAGTGGAAATTGTATCCTCTTCATGTAAAGGTGCTTTTTATGGAATACAATCTTTGAATCAGCTTATATTAAAAGATTCGAAGACAGGAAGTGTCAAACTTCCTGTTGTTATGATCGAAGACTACCCTCGGTTTAATTGGAGAGGATGTATGCTTGATGTGAGTAGGACATTTATGGATAAAAAGCTTTTAATGCGGTACATAGATTTAATGGCCTCTTATAAACTTAATGTTTTACATTTACACCTCATTGATGATCAGGGATGGAGAATTGAGATAAAACGTTATCCCCGTTTGACTTCTGTTGGTTCTAAATATGAGACGGAATTTAATGAGATGGGTGGATATTACACGCAAGATGAAATTCGGGAAATTGTACAATATGCTTCACTAAGAAATATAACTATTGTTCCAGAATTTGAATTACCGGGACATGAATGTGCAGCTATAGCATCTTATCCGGAGTTGTCTTGTCGGGGTATTCGACCTAAAATACATCCCTATTTTATGGGAGATCAGATTCATAAGGAAATTTTTTGTGCTGGAAAACCGGAGGTTTACGATTTTATATATAACGTCCTAGATGAAATATTGGAGTTGTTCCCTTCCAGGTATATTCATATTGGCGGCGATGAAGCACCTAAGTCTGAATGGCATAAGTGTGATTATTGTCAAAAGGTTATACGTGAGAACGGGTTGGAAAACGAAGAAGAATTGCAGAGTTACTTTGTTCGAAAGATTGGTAAGTATATTCAGGAAAAAGGAAGAGAACTAATCGGTTGGGATGAAATTATAGATGGTGGAAAATTAGGAGGGGATGAGATTATCATGTATTGGCGAGGTTGGAAAGCGAAGGAAGTAGAAAAAGTAGCTCAACAAGGTTTCAGAATTATTTCAAGTCCTAATATATATTGCTATTTTGATTATAACTATGAATCGATTGATACAAAAAAAGTTTATTTCTACGAACCTATTCCGGTAGGAACTTCTGATGAGGTTGCTCAAAATTATATAGGGGTTCAGGCTAACTTTTGGTCGCATATTGACAGGAGTGAAAATCGAATAGACCAACAGCTTTTCCCAAGATTATTTGCTTTGTCTGAAATTGCGTGGAGTAGGGCGCAGAATAAGGATTGGAAGCGTTTTAAGAAAATAGCAAAGATTCACAGTGAAAAACAACGTGAGAATCAAGTCAATTGCTATTATGACAAATCTGTATATAATCCAGATTGACAAAACTTATTTTTAATACTATCAATTAGATATGAAAAATAAAAATATTCTACCTGTTATAATGATGATTTTGCTGTTTGGCATGATCTCTTTTGTTACAAACTTGGCTGCTCCTTTAGGAATTGTTGTAAAAGAACAATTCCATGTATCCAGCTTTTTGGGGATGCTTGGGAATTTTGCCAATTTTATGGCTTATGCTATTATGGGAATACCAGCTGGTTTGTTGTTACATAAAATTGGTTATAAAAAAACAGCATTATCAGCTATATTAGTTGGTCTTATGGGAGTTGTTATTCAATATTTGTCAGGTGTTGTCGGATCTTTTTCTATTTATTTGGTCGGCGCATTTGTCGCAGGTTTCTCCATGTGTATGTTGAATACTGTTGTCAATCCGATGTTGAATATTCTTGGTGGCGGAGGAAATAAAGGAAATCAGTTGATTCAAATTGGTGGAACGTTTAATTCGCTAATAGGAATGTTTATTCCGATACTTGTAGGTGTTTTGATCGGTGAGATGACTAAAAATACTGCTATTGCTGACGTTAATTTAGTGTTGTTTATTGCAATGGGGGTGTTCTTGTTAGTAGGAATTGTGTTGTCTCTTACAAAAATCCCCGAACCTCATTTCAAAAAAGATGTAGTGGATGGGAATTATAAATATACTCCTTGGTCATTCCGGCATTTTGTATTAGGAGCGATAGCTATATTTCTGTATGTTGGTATTGAAGTCGGCACTCCTGCAACGATGAATTTTTTTCTGGTAGATTTGGGAATATCAGCAGCTGTTTCAGGGACAGTAGTTGGTACTTTCTATATGATGATGTTGATAGGGCGGCTTATGGGAGTTTCCATTGCAGCTCGGTTTTCAAGTAAAGAAATGTTAGGAGTTAGCTCTGCCTTGGGAATTGTATTAGTTCTTTTGGCTATCTTATCATCACCGGAAATAAAAATAAATATTCCTGTATTTCAGACCTTATCTTCCGGTGTAACTTTGGGAATATGCAAAGTCCCTATAAATGCTGTTTTCTTGGTCTTGATAGGGGCTTGTACGTCTATCATGTGGGGAAGTATTTTTAATTTAGCGGTTGAGGGCTTAGGTAAATATGTTGCAGCAGCTTCCGGTATTTTTATGATGATGGTTTGCGGTGGTGGCATTTTACCTTTGATACAAAATGCAATATCTGATAGTCTTGGATATATGACGAGTTATTGGATTATCTTTTTAGGTTTCTCTTATTTGCTTTATTATGCTTTATTTGGAAGTAAAAATGTAAATAGAGATATAAACGTTTAAAATAAGATTGTAGCCAGAAAATTTGTACCGTGACAAAAGCTTTTGCTACAATCTTATTTACTTCATTGTTGGTTCTACTGCCCTCCCATTATATCCAGCAGCTCGTTGGTGATGGCTTGCTGGCGGGTTTTATTGTATTGGAGGGTGAGTTCCTGGATCAGGTCGTTGGCGTTGTCGTTGGCCGTTTGCATCGCCATCATGCGGGCGGCATGCTCGGAGGTCGTCGTGTCGAGCAACGTCGTGTAGACCGTCAGGTTGAGCAGCTTCGGGAAAAGCAATGCCTGAAGGCTTTCCGGCGACGGTTCCAGGATATAATCGATTGCAGGGGCGATGTTTTCAGCCGGAGCCTGCGGCAGGGTGACGGGCAGGTAGACTTTATGAGTCAATACCTGTGTCGCCATATTCTTGAAATGATGGTAAAGCAGTTCCACCCGGTCGGCCTTACCCGAAGAAAACAGTTCCATCAGCTTGCCGGCGAGGCTGGCAGCCCCTTCGTACGAGGGTTTCTCTCCTGAATGCAGAAAATCGTCTTCGGTTGCATAACCCGCTTTGTGTAATTCGTCGGCGATCTTTTTCCCGACGGGGTAGAGGCGGACGGCGATGTGTTGTGCTTCCAATTCATGCAGGCGGGCGGAGAGTTCTTTCCATATGTTGGCATTGAACGTACCGCATAATCCGCTGCCGGACGAGAAAACAGCGATAGCGACCTGTTTCACCTCACGCTTTTCGGTGTAAGGTGATTCCAGGTCACATTCCGCTCCTAAAAGACCGTTTAAGATGGCGGACAGCTTGTTTGCATAGAGAAGTGTGTGTTCGGTCAGCGTCTGGGTATGATGAAGCTTCGCCGAAGAAACCATTTTCATGGCTGCGGTGATCTTCTGCGTGTTTCGGATAGACGCGATCCGGACTTTTATTTCTTTCAATGATGCCATAATTTCGATACTGTTTTCGCCGTTTCTTCCAGTTTCTTCCGGATATCGTCGTCGATGGTTCCGGTTTTCAGGATGTCCAGTACATCGTGCTGGTGTGATGTGTGCAGTTCGCGCAGGAATTCCTTTTCGAAGTCGTGCACTTTATCCAGCGGGACTTCTTTCAGCAGCCCCTGTGTGCCGCAGTAAAGGATGGCGATCTGGTCTTCAACGGGCATCGGGCTGTATTGGGGCTGTATCAGCAGTTGGGTGTTCTTTTGTCCCTTGTCGATTGTGAATGCTGTTACGGCATCCATCTCGCCGCCGAATTTGGAGAATGATTCCAGTTCGCGGAACTGCGCCTGGTCGATCTTCAACGTCCCGGCCACTTTCTTCATAGCTTTCAGCTGGGCGTTGCCACCTACACGGGATACCGAGATACCGACATTGATAGCCGGGCGGTTCCCCTGGTTGAAGAGGTCGGTTTCGAGGAAGATCTGTCCGTCGGTGATGGAGATGACGTTCGTCGGGATATAGGCCGACACGTCGCCCGCCTGTGTCTCGATGATCGGCAGTGCTGTCAGAGAACCGCCGCCTTTCACCTTGCCCTTCATGCTTTCCGGAAGATCGTTCATCTGCCGGGCCACTTCCGGCTGGTTGATGATCTTGGCAGCCCGTTCGAGCAGGCGGGAATGCAGGTAGAAGATATCTCCCGGATAAGCCTCGCGTCCGGAAGGACGGCGCAGGATCAGGGAAACCTCGCGGTAGGCGACCGCCTGTTTCGAAAGGTCGTCGTAGACAACCAAAGCATGGCGTCCGCTATCCCGGAAATATTCGCCGATGGCAGCGCCCGCAAAAGGCGCGAAATATTGCATGGCCGCCGGGTCGGATGCGGTTGCACTGACAACGATCGTGTAGTCCATCGCGCCTTTTTCCTGCAACGTGTTGACAAGGGCGGCTACGGTAGAACCTTTTTGTCCGATTGCCACATAGATGCAGTAGACCGGATTACCGGCTTCGTAGCTGCTGCGCTGGTTGATGATCGTGTCGATGGCGATGGAGGTCTTTCCGGTCTGGCGGTCTCCGATGATCAGTTCGCGCTGTCCGCGTCCGATCGGGATCATAGCATCGACGGCCTTGATACCGGTCTGCAACGGTTCGTTGACCGGCTGGCGGAAGATAACACCCGGCGCCTTGCGTTCGAGCGGCATCTCACAGGTTTCTCCTGCGATTTCCCCTTTCCCGTCGATCGGATTACCGAGCGGGTCGATCACACGCCCGACCATGCCCTCACTGACATCGATGGAGGCGATACGTCCTGTGCGTTTGACGGTGTCACCCTCTTTCACCCGGTCTGTCGGTCCCAGCAGGACGGCTCCCACATTATCCTCTTCCAGGTTCATCACGATCGCTTCCATCCCATTGTCGAACTGCAGGAGTTCGTTAGCCTCGGCATTGTCGAGACCGTAAATGCGGGCTACGCCATCGCTCACCTGGAGCACCGTACCCACTTCTTCCGTCCGGATGCCGGTACTGATCCCTTCCAGCTGCTGGCGCAGGATGGCGGAAACTTCACTCACTTTTATCTGATCTGTCATACTTCTTTCTTTTTTATTTGTTTTCGAGTAACCGGCTACGGAGGTCCCGTAGCTGTGTCGCATAGCTGGCATCTATCCGGTAGTTCCCGATGCGCAGGCGGAAACCGCCGATCAGTTCCGGTTGTACGATGCCGGAAAACTCAATAGTGCTGCCTGTCTCTTCCTTCAGCTTGTTCTGGAGATGTTCTTTCACCTCTTCGTCGACCGGAACGGCGGTACTGAATTGTACACGGGTGATGCACTTGTCTTTCCGGTACAGGTGGATATAGATGTGCGCCATGAAGAGCAGGAAGTTTTCCCGTTTATGCTGAAGTACCAGGCGGATGAAACGTTCATACAGGTCCGAAACCTCTATGCCGCCTGCCGCCGTCAACAACTTGAGCTTCTCCTTTGCCGGGATGATCGGATTGCCGAGGGCCACCCGCAGTTCCGGCTCGAGCGAGAAGCTATCTGTTAGCATCTTCATGTCATCATATACCCGGCTCTCCTGTCCTTTCTCCTTTGCGAGGGAGAAAAGGGCTTTTGCATACCGGGAAGAGATTGTTCCTATATCCATACGTTACGATTTACAAAACGATACCTCATCCAACAGCCGGTCGATGATTTGTTGTTGTTCCTTGTCGCGGCTGATCTTTTCTTTCATCACCTTCTCTGCTATGGCGATCGAGAGGTCGGCAATCTCCGAACGGACTTCACGGATTGCCTTTTCCTTCTCCTCGCGGATACGGCGGGCAGCCTCTTCCACCTGCAAACGGGTTTCGGCGGCAGCTTTCCGGTGAGCTTCGTCGATGATTTGTTCCTTTTCGGCAAAGGCTTCTTTCAGGATGGCATTTTGCTTTTCCTTTGCTTCGGCAAGTATCCTGGCTCCTTCGGCCTGGATATTGGCGAGCTGTTCGTTGGCCTGGCGTGCCGTTTCAAGAGAGTTGTCGATATAGGCTTTCCGCTGCTCCACTGCCTTGATGATGACAGGGAATCCATATTTGGAAAGGACGATAAAGACAATCCCGAATGAAACGATCATCCAGAACAGAAGCCCCGAATCCGGTGTTAATAATGACATGGCCTGTACTTTTTATTGGAACAAAGCCAAGAAACATACCACAATCGCAAACAACGCCACACCTTCGATCAAGGCGCCCATGATCAACATGGAAGTACGGATTTCCCCTGCGGCGGACGGTTGGCGGCCGATCGATTCGACCGCACCTTTTCCGATCAGCCCGATACCCAGACCTGCACCGATGGCAGCGAATCCGGCTCCAATTGTTGCACCTAATTTTGCCATGCCCATTCCGGCGGCAGCTTGTAATAAAATAGTCGATAACATAGTGTTTAACTTTAAATTTGTAACCAGATAATTTTAATATTGTTTTTCTCCGCCCTGACGGCAGATTGTTATTCTTTTATTCTTGCCATCCCGATGTAATTGGCAGATAGCAGAGTGAAAATATAGGCTTGCAGGCACGCTACGAACAGTTCTAAGCAATTCATGAATGCGCAGAACAGCACTGAAACGACCGTCATTCCTGCATTGACGGCGAACCCCATCGAGGCCGTGATGAAAATCAAACAAGTTAGCGCCAGAATGATCGAATGGCCTGCCATGATATTGGCAAACAAACGGATCATCAGGGCAAACGGTTTGGTGAACACACCGAAAAACTCGACGAAAGGCATGATCGGCAACGGCAGTTTCAGATAGATCGGCGCTTTCGGCCAGAATATCTCTTTCCAGTATTCCTTTGTCGCAAACAGATTAACGGCTATAAACGTACACCCGGCCAGTACCGCCGTGATAGCGATGTTTCCGGTGATATTGGCACCTCCCGGAAAGACCGGTATGATTCCGATCAGGTTGTTGATCAGGATGAAAAAGAAGGCGGTCAACAGATAAGAGGAAAACGGCCTGTATCCTTCTTTCCCGATCGATTCCCTGATCACGCCGTCCTGGACATAAGATATGATTGTTTCCATCACCCCTGTGAATCCGCCCGGAACCTGGTTGGGATGTTTCTTATACCAGCGGGCTGTCCGGAGAACCACGAACAACAGGATGCCGCAACTCAGAAACAAGCCGCATACATTCTTCGTCAGCGACAAATCGATGGGGCGAACCTCTTCTCCGCGACTGTTCTTTTCCACCACCTTTCCGGCATGTTCGCCTTCGGAGGCGAGATAGTAGTCGTGATGCACCTGCCCGTGATGCAGATGGTGGGAGAGGAACAGATCCCATCCGCGCTCTTCACTCTTGACCAGTACCGGCAACGGGATTGCTATTTCTTTCCCGTTCCATTCGGTAATGTGCCAGGTGTAAGCATCCTGGATATGCGAAAAGACAATCTCCTGAACATCGACGCCTTTTTCTATGGTATCTGCATGGGCCGGGACCAAAAAGCAGAGCCACATCAGCAACACTGGCCATATCGACCTGTTATTTTTGATATTGTTCATCATTTTCCTCTTTCTCCCTTTTCATTCTTTTCCTTTCAAACAGATAAACCGTATATGTTTCCAATCCCAGATAAATAAAATAGAAAAGCATCAGCGTAAAGCCGAACATCTTCAGGTTTTCTCTGACCAATGCGGCATACAGCCACAGAAAAATAATCGCAAGCGTGAATTTGCAGAACCGCACTAACATAAAAGCCGTTATGGTCATATCGCCGTTGTTCTTTTTTACCCGGTCGAGTATGAAAGTCATAACTAACCCCATCACCCAATAAAAGATCGGGATGGAAGGATACCACCTGAAATAATGTTCCGGCCAGATTGTGTATAACAATACTCCCAATATCACACCAATGGCTACATTGATTAGGGTTATCAACCCCATCAGCTTCATACTTAACCATCCAGTCATGTCATATACTTTTTATTTATTCGATACAAACGGATATATAATCTCCTTTTACCTCTACGAATCCGCTCTTGATAGCCTGTTCACCTGTTTTACCATCCTTTTCATATCGGATGGTTCCCTGGCGGAGGGCCGCTATCAAGGGGGCATGATGGGGGAGGATATCAAATGAACCGGCTGTTCCCGGAAACGAAACATGTTCTGTTTCGCCTTCGAAAAGAATGCCGTCCGGTGATACAATTTCCAGTTTCATATCCGTTTAGTTTGCTTGTTCTGCCAATCGTTTTGCTTTTTCCATCACGTCCTCGATCGTGCCTACGTTCAGGAAGGCCTGTTCGGGGATGTTGTCGGTTTCTCCGTCCATGATCATCTTGAATCCGCGGATTGTCTCTTCGATGGGGACCATGACGCCCGGCACGCCGGTGAACTGTTCCGCTACGGAGAACGGCTGTGAAAGGAAACGCTGTACACGGCGGGCGCGGTTGACGGTCAGACGGTCTTCGTCGGAAAGCTCTTCCATACCGAGGATCGAGATGATGTCCTGCAATTCCTTGTTGCGTTGAAGGATCTGTTTCACACGCTGTGCCGTTTCATAATGCTCTTTGCCGACAATCAACGGGTCCAGGATGCGCGAGGTGGATTCCAGAGGGTCGACGGCCGGATAGATACCGAGCTCGGTGATCTTGCGGCTCAATACCGTCGTGGCATCCAGATGCGTAAAGGTCGTTGCCGGAGCCGGGTCCGTCAAGTCGTCTGCAGGCACATAAACAGCCTGGACGGAAGTGATGGAACCTTTCTTGGTGGAAGTGATGCGTTCCTGCATGGCTCCCATTTCGGTTGCCAGTGTCGGCTGATAACCGACGGCGGACGGCATACGTCCCAACAGGGCGGAAACTTCCGAGCCGGCCTGCGTGAACCTGAAGATGTTATCGATAAAGAAAAGGATGTCTTTCGTTTCCCCTTCTGCTGCCAGGTCACGGAAAGACTCGGCGATCGTCAGCCCCGAAAGGGCTACGGAAGAGCGGGCTCCCGGCGGTTCGTTCATCTGTCCGAACACTAATGTAGCCTGCGACTTGGCCAGTTCGTCGTAATCGATCTTCGACAAATCCCAATGACCAGCCTCCATGCTTTTCTTGAATTCGTCGCCGTAGCGGATGACTCCGGATTGGATCATCTCGCGCAGCAGGTCGTTTCCTTCACGTGTACGTTCGCCCACACCGGCAAAAACGGAAAATCCGTTGTTCTTCTTTGCGATGTTGTTGATCAGCTCCATGATAAGGACCGTCTTGCCTACGCCGGCTCCCCCGAACAGACCGATCTTGCCTCCTTTGGAATAAGGTTCGAGCAGGTCGATCACCTTAATGCCGGTGTACAAGACTTCGCGGCTGGTGGTCAGATCTTCGAACTTAGGCGGTTCGCGGTGGATCGGAAGAGCCCCTTTCCTGTCGAGTTCGGTCATCCCGTCGATGGGATGCCCCGTTACGTTCATCAAACGCCCTTTTACCTGGTCGCCGACCGGCATTGTGATGGGCGAACCATATGAAACGGCTTCCATTCCCCTCTTCAGCCCGTCTGTCGTATCCATTGCTACGGTGCGGACCGTGTTTTCCCCAATATGCTGCTGGACTTCCACAATCAGAATTTTTCCATTGGGGCGGGTTATCTCCATTGCGTCGTGAATACGGGGAAGCGTTATCTTTTCTTCCTTGTCATTATCGAAATGAATGTCCACGACCGGACCGATAACCTGTGAGATATAACCTTTTATTTCTCCCATACAATCTCTTTTTTCCTTAATCCTATTCAAATCTTCGGCTGCAATATTACGAATTATGAATTTCCGAAAACCGGAAATATTACTTTTTGATTCTTTTTGTACTTAGTTAGATATTCAACTAATTTCAACCTCTTCTGAAATAAACCAATTGTGTTCTGAAATAAACCAAAATGACAGGAATCGCTTATTTTGTAAATTGTAGAGAAAGAAGTTCCTAAGCGGGAAGTGACGTTTTGCCGACAAAAAACGGGTAGTATGTTTTGTATTGTTAAACGAGAAGGCATTTATTCTATAATCAGTGGCGGTGATTATAAAATCAGTGCCAGCGATTATATAATCCCAACCACCGATTATATAATCAGTGCCACTGATTACAGAATAAATGGCATAGTTTGTGTTTTTTATTGGGAGAGTGTGTGGCTTTTTCTGAAGGGAAACCTATTTTTTTATGATGATTGGAGACGAGGTTGTACGCAGATCGGATTTTTTTCCATACCTTTGCATCGGATTATGGTGTAACCGTATTTGCTTCCGCTGACGGTTAGTAAAAGGGAATCCGGTGAAAGTCCGGAGCTGTACCCGTAGCTGTAAGTTCTGAAACCCCGGCAAATCTTGTTGCCACTGACGGGAAAGGGGAAAGCTGAAAGTGGAAAGTTGAAAGTTTAAATGCGAATAACTCTCAACTTTTAACTCTCGACTTCCGACTGATTCGTTGGGAAGGCTGCCGTTAGTTGGTAATTGTCCATTATCAATTATCAATCGAAAAGGGGAGAACAAGCCAGAAAACCTGCCATTATTCGGTATCCGGTTCCTCGGGTAAAGGGACTGATGAATCGAAAAGGTATGCAGAATTTATTAATAAAACGATTGTCGGGCTTGTTATGTGCCTGGCTGTTTCCGCTTGTCGCTTTGTATGCGCAGGTAGACACGACGACCTATCACCAGCTTTCGGGTGTCGAGGTGCTGGGAAAGGTACGCCCTTCCACAACCCGCGAGAGCACGCCGCTCCAAGTGATGGACAAGGCCGGGATCGAACGGCTCGGTGTGCAGGATTTGTCGGAAGCCGTGAAGCGCTTTTCCGGTGTGACCGTGCAGGATTACGGGGGCATAGGAGGCTTGAAGACCGTCTCCGTCCGCAGCCTCGGCGCCAAGCATACGGCTGTCAGCTATGACGGGGTGACGGTGACCGACGCGCAGAGCGGCCAGGTGGATATCAGCCGCTTCTCCTTAGATAATGTCGATATGATCTCCTTGTCGATCGGCCAGGCGGATGATATTTTTCAGACGGCACGGATGTATGCGTCGGCGGGGGCGTTGAGTATAAAGACGAGTCGGCCAGTCTTTACGGATCGTTCGTATAATTTGAAAGCACAGATTAAAGCTGGTTCGTTTGGTTTGGTAAATCCTTATTTGCGGTATGAACAGAAGTTGGGGAAGCATTTGGTTGCAACGGGTCAGGTAGATTGGTTACGTGCAGATGGACGTTACCCTTTTGTTATTCAGAATGAACAGAAGGAGGAGCCGGGAAAAAGGATAAACAGTGATATCCAAACATTGCGTACAGAATTGAATTTGTTTAATGATTTAGGTAAAGGAGGCGAACTGAATCTGAAAGGTTATTATTTCGATTCTGAGCGGGGATTGCCGGGATCGGTTATTCTTTATAACGATTATGCAAAAGAAAGACTATGGGATAAAAACTATTTCGTACAGGGATATTACAAGAAACAATTTGAATCTAATTTCTCTTTGCAGGTGCAGGGAAAATATAATTATTCTTGGAACAAATATGTTGACTTTAATAACAATTATACAGAGGGGAAACAGGAAGATCGCCATACTCAACGAGAATACTATATTTCAGCCGGGGGATTATATACGCCAATTGAGCACTTATCATTTTCTTTGACTACGGATTTTTCCGTGAATACATTAAAGAACAATCTGCCGGATTGTCCTTTCCCTACCCGATATACCTCTTTGTCTGTGTTGTCAGCGCAATATAAAGACAACAGATTGACGACTACAGTTAGTTTACTGAATACTTTTATCGCGGAAAAGGTGAAAACAGGGGATAAACCTTCTGACCGTAAACGATTATCACCAAGTGTCAGTGCTTCATGGCGGGTTTTACCGGAGCAGAATTTACGGATACGTGCTTCGTTTAAGGATATTTTCCGAGTACCAACTTTTAATGATATGTACTATTTGAGGATTGGAAATACAAATTTGAAGCCGGAGAGGGCGACACAATACAATATAGGGATGACATGGGGAGATAGTCCTTCATTAACTTTATCTTATTTGAATTTTTCGGTAGATGGTTATTATAATCGTGTGAGAGATAAGATTGTTGCCCTTCCAACCCTTTATATATGGAAAATGATGAATATGGGGGAAGTTGCGATTGGTGGAATTGATGCAAACCTGTCAGCTGAAATATCTTGTTCTGATTTTATTAGTTTTCTGTTACAAGGTAATTACACTTGGCAAAAAGCGATTGACATTACTAATGAATCTGCAAAGAATTACCGGGATCAGATTCCTTATACACCCAGACATGCAGGTTCGGCATCTTTATCAATACAAAATAAATGGTTGAATGTCTCTTATCTGCTCTCTTGTGCAGGCGATCGATATTCATTACCTCAAAATATTAAGGAGAATAGGATAGATAGGTATGTAGAACAGACTATTTCTGTCAATAAAGAGTTTAGTCTTTGTGATTTTAAACTCCGTTTACAAGGCGAAATTCTGAATGTCGGAAATATTAATTACGAGATTATAAAATATTATCCGATGTCTGGACGCTCATACCGAGTATTGGTGTCATGTTATTTTTAAATGATTAATATATAAAGTAAGAAGAATGAAAAAGAAGTATTTATTATTTGCGTTATGTTCTTTAATGACTGTGCCGTTTGTCTCTTGTGATAATGACGATGATCCGAAACCGGAGATTCCTACTGAAAGTTCTACTACTGGTGTTTATTTCTTGAATGCAGGCAAGATGGACAGTAATAATTCCACTTTGGATTATTATAATCCAGAGACAAAGGATTTAACCACTAAAGTTTTTGCAGCCGAGAATGGTCGTGGTCTTGGCGATACGGCAAATGACATGCTTATTTACGGGTCCAAAATGTATATTGCAGTAAATAAATCTGCAACAATCGAAGTAACGGATTTATCAGGCAAATCTTTAAAGACAATCAGCCCCAAAGATGAATCCAATGCGCCTCAGCAACCCCGTATGCTTACGGCTGCCGGTGGAAACGTTTATGTGACACTGTTTGACGGACATTTGGCTTGTATTGATACTACTTCGATGGAGATCATAAAGAAAGTGAAAGTTGGTCCTAATCCGGAGGGAGTTTGCGAACTGAATGGAAAATTGTACGTGGCAAACTCAGGAGGCTATAATCCGGTGCAAGACTCTACACTGTCTGTAGTTGATATGAATACATTTGAAGAGGTAGAAAAGGTTGTCGTGACAATCAATCCGAAAACAGTACAAAAAGATGATAAAGGTAATTTGTATGTCTTATCTTTAGGAAATTGGGGGAATATCGGGAATGAATTACAACGCCTGAATGTCGCAACTGGTGATCGGGAAGTTATTGTTGCCAATAGCCAGATTGTTTCAACCTTATGCAATGATAATATCTATATTTATAGTGCCAAGCAAGAAAATTGGGTTGTTACAGGTTATGACTTCAAAGTATATAATATTGAAAAAGGAAAGATGGAAGAAAAGAGTTTCATTACCGATGGTACAAAAGTAGAGAACACTTATTGTATGAGTTCTGACCCAGTTACTGGAAATGTTTACATTGGGACTTCTGATTATACCAGCACTGGTGATATGTTCATTTTCTCTGCCGAAGGAGAGTTGATCAATCAAGTTGCTTTATCCGGTTTGAATCCGATGGGAGCTTATTTCTTGACAACTCAAAAGTAAGAGTATTTTTAATGAGATATATTGCTTGTCTGTTATTTACTTTTTGGGTTGTGGCTTGTTCACAACCCAAAAAGTCCCATTCCGAAGAATCCCTCTCCTCCGACACCATCCGCTACGCCCAAGGTTTTACCGTGCATCGCTTCGATGATTATACGGCTGTTGAAGTGCGTGACCCGTGGGATAGCACCCGCTTGTTGCAACGTTATCTTTTGATAGACCGTGACCGGCCTGTTCACGGAAACCTTCCGAAAGGAACGGTCGTGCAGGTTCCGGCGCAGAATATAGTGGTTTATACATCCGTGCATGCGGCTATAATCGAACAGTTGGGAGAAACCGAACGGATCATAGGCGTTTGCGAACCTCGCTATATGGACACGCCTTCCATTCAGGAGGGGTTGAAAGCCGGACGGATTGCCGACATGGGAGAGGCGACCGCGCCGAATGTGGAGCTGATGATCGACAAAGGCGTCGAGCTTGTGATCGTTTCCCCTTTCCAGAATAGCGGCTACGGACCTGTCGAGAAACTGGGAATACCTATCCTCGAAGGAGCCGATTATATGGAATCGTCGCCTTTGGGACGTACCGAATGGATTCGTTTCTACGGGATGTTGTTCGGCAAGGAAGCATTGGCCGATTCTATTTTCAGGAATACGGAAAAAAACTATCTCGACCTGAAACGGCTGATAACGGCCGATACGTTCCGCCCCACCGTTATTTCCGAGAAGAAGTTCGGCGCATCCTGGTTTATGCCGGCGGGAGAAAGCTATATCGCGAATATGTACGCCGATGCCGGAGCCGATTATGTCTTTAAAGATCTCCCCGGAGCCGGAAGTACGCCATTGGCTTTCGAAACGGTGCTCGACCGGGCCATCCATGCCGATATGTGGCTGATTAAATATAACCAGTCCAAAGATATGACCTACGGCGACCTGCGTGCCGAATACACGCCGTACGAAAACTTCGATGCCTTTAAGAACCGCCGGATTTATTCCTGTAACACGGGGCTTGTTCCTTATTATGAGGAATTCCCTTTGCATCCCGATTACCTGTTGAAGGACCTGATCTGGGTATTCCATCCGGAATTGCTACCCGGTTACACACCCCGTTATTATCGGAAGATGCAGGATTAGTTGCCCTGATTTTAAGATCGGATCATTGGTGTTTTGAAAAACAGATGCCTGTCTTTTCCCAAAAAGGTAGGCATCCGTTTCCGAAAAGACGCCTACCTTTTCCCCGCTCCCCTATAGCCTTTTCCTTGCTTCCCTATAGCCTTTTTCTAAACAGCCTAAAGGCTATTTATAGGACAAAAACCAATCCAAACCCCTGTATTATAAATACTAAAAACAGGGTTCACAGTTGGTAAGATACTAATAGTTATTAGTTTGTTGTGAGGACTGTGAAGCTGGCCTTCGGTTTGCCAATCCTGCCTATCGATCCTGTCCATTTTCATGCAGCATTCACTGGGTTCACAACAACATGATGATTAAGAACGTCTTGCAAAAACGTGAACCCTGATTTAGAAAAATAATTGTTGGAGGTTTTTTATCCCCAAAACGTTGGAGTATGTTGTATAAACGGTATTGTTTTGTCCTGTAACCCATCTATTTTGGAAAATTGTGGGCATTTTCCCTTGTTGATTCGGAAAACCTATTTACCTTTGCAACGATTCCGTAGTGGGCAGC
>ERZ777306.325-NODE-325-length-96775-cov-7.345523_pt1 | contig 96775 bp, 81 predicted proteins | sample MGYA00374966_ERZ777306 | MGnify/ENA primary metagenome ERZ777306 (study PRJEB29329, sample SAMN06343882) | mouse gut metagenome | isolation source: Mouse cecum | place: Austria: Vienna | collected 2014-11-15 ...
AGGTTGTGGCATCCGGCGGCATGACAAACAGCAGAAGCGCCTCCGGATATTTTTCTTTGATTTTCAAAGCGCCCTGAAGCTCAATCTCCAGAATCACATCCCGGCCCTGATCCATCTGGTCCTCCACATAATCCCGCGGCGTCCCGTAATAATTGCCGCAGTAACATGCATACTCAACCAGCCGGTCTTCCCTAATCAGTTCTTCAAACTCTTCCTTTGTCTTGAAAAAGTACTCCCGTCCATCCTCCTCGCCTTCCCGCGGTGCGCGTGTCGTCGCGGATATAGACAGTGCATAATAGCCGTAACGCTCTGTGAGCTGTTTCATAAGCGTACCTTTTCCGACCCCGGAAAAACCGGAAACCACTACAAGGATTCCCCTTCTGTTCATTGCTCTTCTCCCTTCATATCCTGTTCCGCCATTATATTAGCGGCAAATCTTCTGGCTATCGTATCCGGCTGCATCGCAGAGAGAACGATCTGTTCCGTCTCCAGCACAAGCACTGACTTCGTGCGCCTCCCCTGCGTCGCATCAATCACTTTCTGCGCTTCGCGTGCATTCTGCACCATCCGCTTGATCGGCGCAGCATCCGGATTGACTACAGCAACCACCTTCTGTGTATTTACATAATTGCCAAAACCAATGTTGACCAAATCTGCCATGTGGTCCTCCAAATTATTCCAGGTTCTGAATCTGTTCACGGACCTTTTCGATCTCCGTTTTCAGATCAATTGCAATATTGGACGTTTCCAGATCATTTGCTTTTGAGAGAATCGTATTTGCCTCGCGGTTCATTTCCTGCGCGATAAAATCCAGCTTGCGTCCAATGCTACCTCCTGCGCGCAGCTCCTGCTGCATGGTATGAATATGGCTGCGCAGACGCACCGTCTCTTCATCCGTACAGATCTTATCTGCAAAAAGTACGACCTCTGACGCCAGGCGGCTTTCATCAATCTGTGCATCTGTGAGAAGTTCTCTTACCTTATCTTCCAGCTTTTTGCGGTATTCTGCAATGATATCTGGATAGCGTTTTTCAACGAGAGTTACATTTTCTTCCATTCTCTCCAATTTGTCAAGGATATCCAGCTTCAAAGCTTCCCCTTCACGTTCCCGCGCTTCCACAAACTGACTGCACGCCCCCTTCAGGGCTTCGCCGAGCACTCCCCAGATTTCCGCTTCGTCAATGTCCTGCTCTTCCATCGTAAAGACTTCCGGACAACGCCCCAGCGTCGAAACCCGGATATCGTTCTCAAGATGAAAGGCTTCCGCCATCTGAGCGTAATATTTCAGGTATTGCGCCGCGATACTTTCATTGTATTTCAGCGAGGCATTTTCTTCTGTATAATCTTCATATGTAACAAATACGTCAACCTTTCCACGCTGGACGTATTTTTTCAGCTCCATGCGAATCGCTGACTCAAAAAAACTGAATTTCTTTGGAATTTTGATATTTACGTCAAAATAGCGGTGATTCACCGCTTTCATCTCAACTGTAAACTTCCTGCTGCCCTGGTGATGTTCGCATCTACCAAAGCCTGTCATGCTCTTAATCATTTTCCTTTCCTCTCCTGACCGGATCTGTCTGTCTATAAAAAATCTTCCTGAAATCGGGCAGTGAAAATTTTCTCCCGACTGTCTCGCGCGTACGAGCTGCCGCAGCAACTCATTTTCGCATGTGCCCCTGCACATACGAAAGCCCGAAATAGTCTCCGGGCATAAGTGTCCATATTGAATTTATTATAAACGATCGGTGAAAAACCGTCAATGACAATTGTCTTTTCTTTTTTAATCTGATATGATGGGCAGGTTAAGAGAATTATTTCACAACAGAACAGGGGGCTTTTCTATGGCATTAGACGGAATTGTCATTTCAAATATTGTTTCAGAATTAAGCGAACAGTTAAAAGGGTCACGAATCAGCAAAATTGCACAGCCGGAACCGGATGAACTTCTGCTGACCTTCAAAGGACCGGCCGGCCAGCGCAGACTGCTTCTCTCGGCAAGCGCCAGCCTCCCGCTCATCTACCTGACAGAAGGAAATAAACCGTCCCCGATGACTGCACCGAATTTTTGTATGCTTCTGCGCAAGCACATCGGCAACGGAAAGCTGATGCGCATCTGGCAGCCAGGCCTTGAACGGATCATTCATTTCGAAATCGAGCATTTTAACGAGCTTGGAGACCTCTGCCACAAAGATCTGGTTGTGGAATTGATGGGCAAGCACAGCAACATCATTTTCTGCGACGATAAGGGCATGATTCTGGACAGCATCAAGCACGTTTCTGCACAGACCAGCTCCGTGCGCGAGGTACTTCCTGGACGTCCATATTTTATCGCAATGACGCAGGAAAAATGCGACCCGCTTGCTTCCTCTGAACAGGAATTTCGCAGTACTGTGTTTTCCAAACCAATGCCGCTGGCAAAAGCGATCTATACGACCTATACTGGCATCAGCCCGGTCATCGCAGAGGAAGTCTGCCACCGTGCCTGCCTGGAATCCTCACAGAGCGCAAATTCCATCGGAGAACTGGCCCAGCTCCACCTTTATCGCCAGTTTTCCTTGATGATGGAAGAAGTCCAGGCCGCCAATTTTGCGCCATCTATTATATACAATCAAAACCATATTCCGGTTGAATTTTCTTCCATACCGCTGACTCTTTACCGGGATCTGGAATGTGTTCCGTTCGCTTCCGCCTCTTCCATGCTGGAGCAGTATTACGCCATGAAAAATACGGTGACACGCATCCGCCAGAAATCTTCAGACCTGCGCCGCATTGCAACCACAGCACTGGATCGCTGCCGCAAAAAATATGAGCTCCAAAGCCGCCAGCTCAAAGATACGGAAAAGCGCGATAAGTATCGGATTTACGGTGAACTGCTGAACACTTATGGCTATGAAGCACAACCAGGGGACAAAAAGCTGGAAGCGCTGAACTATTACACAAACGAAATGATCACAATTCCGCTTGACGACACCATGACCGCCCAGGAAAATGCAAAAAAATATTTTGAAAAATACAACAAACTAAAACGTACCTGGGAAGCGCTCTCCGAACATATTCAGGAAACACAGGCTGAGATCACACAGCTCGAATCCATCTGTACCTTCATGGACATGGCCCTGTCTGAGGCAGATCTCGTACAGGTCAAGGAAGAGCTGACCGATGCCGGCTACATTCGCCGCAAATATACTGGAAAAAAAGTAAAAATCACATCCACGCCGTTTCACTATATTTCCTCAGACGGCTATGATATGTATGTTGGAAAAAACAATTATCAGAACGATGAACTGACCTTCAAGCTGGCCTCCGGAAACGACTGGTGGTTCCACGCCAAAGGAGCGCCCGGTTCTCATGTGATCGTAAAATCCCGCGGTGAAGAGCTGCCGGATCGGACCTTTGAAGAAGCTGCACGGCTTGCCGCCCATTATTCCAAAAACCGCGGCGCGGAAAAAGTAGAGATTGACTATATCGAAAAAAAGCACGTCAAAAAACCAAATGGAGCAAAGCCCGGTTTTGTCGTATATTACACGAATTATTCCATGATGATTGCTTCAGATATCTCAGGAATCCGCCTGTTGTCCGACTAAGCGGCATTTCTTCTGCCACGCCTGTGCACAAAAAGTCCCGGCTGAACATCAAATATGACTTCAGCCGGGACTTATAATGATCTGACCTTATCTTTTTATCCAGAAATCCTTTCCAGCAGATTACTTTCCTCTGTCAGCATCGCAAATTATTCCACGTGTCCTGCTCCAAACAGACGGATATTCATTGGATATACATTTTCCTTACCCACAAAACCGGAGATATAATTCATATAATCCTGTGTCTCCTCTTTCGGCAACACACATGCGATGACGCCCGCAAAACCGCCGCCATGCACCCTGCATACTCCTCTTTTCGTCCTGTCAAGGAACAGCTTTGTCAGTGCCAGCGTCAGTGTGATCTTCTGTTCCTTATAATCCTGAAGGGTATAGCAGTTCTGCAGCCACTCCCAGGACGAATGCCCTGACGCTTCGATGGCGTTCAGCAATGCTGCTGCATCCTTAGCTTTCGCTGCCGCATATGCCTCGTCCACGCGTCTGTTTTCCTCATAGAAATGCAGCGCGCGCAGGATTGCGCGATCGTTGTCAATTTCTGACAGATTCTGAAGCAGCGTATCCAGATCCCGTTCATAAAGCAAACCTGCTCCCATTGCCACAGCCGCCTGCCGCATCTCCTGCGGGATACTGGAATACTCCTCACTCAGATCTGCGTGGCCTTTTCCCGTATTTACAATAACCAGATCATATCCGATCTGTGAAAAAGAAAAATCTACCTGCTCACAGAGTTCCTCATCATTTTTTGAAAAGTCAAGAAGAATTGTTCCTCCCGCTGCGCATGCCATCTGATCCATCAGACCTGACGCCTTATCCCAGTAATGATTCTCTGCATACTGACCAAGTCTTGCATAATCAATGCAGCGCATCTTTCCTTCATTGAAAAAGTAATTGACAATCGAGCAGATCAGCATCTCAAAAGAAGCGGAGGAACTCACGCCTGCCGCACTGATCACCTCTGTGGAAACATAGACATTAAAACCTGCCACCTGGAAGCCAGCTTTTTTTGCTGCTGTCAGCATACCGGCCACCAGAGAAAGTGTCCCTCTGTTCTTCGGCACATCCGCCAGTTTCTTCAGATCAATGACAACCTTTCCGGCATAGCCCTCGCTGACAATCGTCACAGTATCGTCGCCGCTTGGATATGCAGCTCCGATCGTATCCATGCTGATACTAGCCGCCAGAATCTTTCCCCCATTGTGATCTGTGTGATTGCCGACAATTTCCGTTCTTCCCGGAGCTGTAAAGAATTCCATTTTATCTGAATGGAACATTTTCTCAAAATTCTCCGCCAGTGACTCATAACGTTTCCGGCTTACCTCGCTTTCTCCGTAGATTTTTTCCAGTGCTGCTGTACTTGGTGTTTTCATCATGACCCTCTCCTTTTCCTCCGGATTCATCCACAGTATAAGATTCGCCGGAGTTTCATTTATAATTGCTGGAACCGATTTCCGGAACCTGTTATTCTATTTACGGTATATACTGCGCATTCCACTCAGCTATGCAAGCTCATTGCATATTTTAATAATCGCATCTGCAAATATTTTGGCACTCAGAACCAGCTGCTCAATCACCATAAATTCATCATCCCCATGCATATGATTATCGACCTCCGGTACCATACATCCAAATGCCACGCCCCGCTCCAGCGCATGTACATAGGTACCTCCGCCAGTGGAAAGGGGTTCGCCTTTGATTCCGGTATACCGCTCATAGCTTCCAAGCAGTGTTTTTACAAAATCCGAATCGCCTGGCACACAGTGAGGCTTTACCATTTGGTTGTCATCCATACAAATGCCGCGCGCTGCCAGTTTCTCTCTCACTGGAACCTTCGTATTTTCTTCTGTACACCCAACCGGCAGCCTGGCGTCAAAAACACCTGACAGCCCATGGGCCGTACAGCGCAGTATGCTGAAGCACAGTGTCACAGCACCCGACTCTTCATCCTCACGGTAAATCCCAAGTGTTTTTCCACAGGTATCCTCATATGGAAACAGTTCTGCAAGCGCCCTCACAGCCTGCAAGCCCTCAGACTCTGCAAGCGGGAGCGTTGCTGCCAGGCGAAGCATCGCTGTCAGCGCATTTTTCCCCTCCTGCGGAGTAGATGCATGTGCTGCCTGCCCCCGTGCCTCCACGAAAAAGAAAACTGCGGAATCACAGTCTTTTTTCGCTTCGTCCATGGTGTCCCGGACATACTCTGCATTCATATTCTCTTCTATTTGAGATGTCAGTATTTCCTCTGTAACTTCCCGAAGTGTAAAGGCTACTCCTGTTTCAGCCGTCACCTTATCTGCACATGCAGCAAGCGCTGTTTTCTCAAGGCCGCCAATCACCATGCCCGCACGCTGCGGCACAACATTTGCCTTGTCGCCGCTTGCAAGACTGACAATCCCGGGCAGCTTCAGTCCATCCGCAAACGATGCATGGAAGCTTGCCTCCAGACGTCCCTTTTCAATATTAATCACCGGGAAATCAGCATCTGGGGTAAACGTATAGGGCGCCTCTTTTTCAATGCTGTAATAATATGCCAGATCACCGGAGCCACACTCCTCGTCAGAGCCAAGCACAATGCGTACACTTTTTTTCATCGGAATCCCAAGTTCCTTGATTGCCCGAATCGCATAAAGCAGAGCAACCGCAGGTCCTTTGTCATCCGCAGTTCCACGGCCATAGATCCTGCCGTCGACAATCTTCGGTTCAAATGGCTGTGTCACAGTCCAGTCTTTTGACGCCGGAACAACATCCAGGTGCGCCAGCACATCCAGGCCCTTTTCTCCCTCAAAAAGGTCTCCTGTCACCACGTAATTATTATAATTTTTCACATATAAACCGTATGTTTGCAGCAGCTTTTCTGCCTCCTGAAGCACCCTCGCCGGCCCTTCTCCAAATGGTTTTCCTTCCGACGACTCTCCCTTCTGACTGTCAATCCGCACCAGAGTCATCAAATCGTTCAGAAGCTCATCTTTCTTGCTGTCAATGTAAGCATCAATTTTTTCTTTGTACATATGGAATCCTTCCTGTCTGATCAAGACCATATCTTGAAATGTACTTCGTTATAATTATAATACAAATAGATAGTGAACTCAAGTTAGATATGTTATCATAAACTTACGAATTTTTTGGATTTGCACAATCCCCAAAGGAGGAAATCGCTTTGTATTCACAAAATCCTCTCTCCTTAAAAGAGAAACACACGCATGGGAGCCAGACGTTTCGCTGTGCCTGTTATCATGCTGATTCGTTTACACGCAGTTTTTTTACTTCCCTGCACTGGCATGAGGAACTCGAAATCATTCATTTTAAAGAAGGCCATTTCACACTTGAAATCAATACAGAGCATTATGAAATTCACTCAGAATGTTTCTTTTTTGTCCATTCCGGGGAGCTCCATCAGATTCACGGAACCGAATGCTGTCTGGAATCTGCCGTTGTATTCTCCCCCTATATGCTCAACTTCCTCTCGAACGATGATGCACAAAGCCGTCTGCTTTTGCCGCTCGCACATGGAAACCTTCTGTTCCCGCGTACGATTTCGCCTTCCATGGCCTGCTATCCTGCGATATCTTCTGAATACGAAAAACTGATTGCCCGCCTTGACGCCTCCAAGACGCTTCCAGATCCTTCGGTACCGCAAATTTTTGCCAAAGCGTCTCTTTTGAATATTCTCGGATATCTCGCAGAAAACAATCTGCTCTGTCAGACCAAGAATCCGAAAAATGAAAACGTCGAAAACATCAAGACCGTGCTTTCTTATATTCATGCACACTATACGGAAAAAATATGTATTCATGATCTGGCTGCCATCTTAAACCTGAACGAACAGTATTTTTGCCGCTTTTTCAAAAAAATGACCGGTTCCTCTCCGATTGCATACATAAACGAATACCGGATTCGCCGCGCGCTGGACCTGCTTGCAGATACCTCCATGCAGGTCACTGAAATCTGCCTGGAATGCGGTTTCTTTAATTTGGGAAATTTTCTTCGGGAATTTCGCCGCCAAACCGGAACCACACCACTGCAATACCGCCTAAAAAAGTCAAAATATCGTAGTTTTTAATCACATAATTGTAAGACATTCGTTCCGAATGACACTATACTTTATTTATCATAAAGTATAAAACAAAGCTATCACTGTGGAGCAGTCTTATGCAATTACCTGCATAAATTTATCAGAAAAGAGGGACCTACGATGCAAAAAAAATGGTGGCATGATAAAGTTGCGTATCAGATTTACCCGAAAAGTTTTTATGATACGAATGGAGACGGAATCGGAGATATCCGTGGAATTATACAGAAACTGGACTATCTCGCTGAACTCGGTATTGATATTTTATGGCTCTCCCCGATCTATCTTTCCCCACTGGCTGACCAGGGTTACGATATCGCAGACTATTATCAGATCGATCCGAAATTCGGGACAATGGAAGATATGGATGAGCTGATTGAGCAAGCGCAAAAACGCGGCATTAAAATTTTAATGGATCTGGTTGTGAACCATTGCTCTGACGAACATGAATGGTTCCGGAAAGCAATGGCGGACCCGAACGGAAAATATGGAAAATATTTTTATCTGGAAGACGCCTCCAAAGGACTTCCCTGCAACTGGCGGTCTTATTTCGGAGGCCCCTGCTGGGAACCCCTTCCCGGGACGGACAAGTTGTACCTGCATGTTTTCCATAAAAAACAGCCGGATCTGAACTGGGAAAATCCGGAGGTACGCGAAGAAGTCTATAAAAATATTAACTGGTGGCTCGATAAAGGTCTGGGCGGCTTTCGGATTGACGCAATCATCAATATTAAAAAAACATTGCCCTTCCATGATTATCCAATCGACCGGCCCGACGGCCTGTCCGCCATTCACAATATGCTAAAAGAAGCGCAGGGCGTCGGAACCTTCCTGCACGAAATGAAAAACCGGACCTTCGCACAGTACGATGCATTCACCGTAGGCGAGGTATTCAACGCGAAACCGGAAGAACTGGAAGAATTCATAGGAGAAAACGGTCATTTCTCCACCATGTTTGATTTTTCCACTACCTGCTTTGGCGGAAGCGATAAAGGCTGGTATGACCGGAAACCTATCACACCGGAAGACTATAAAAACTGCTGCTTTGATGCGCAGGAAGCAATTCAGGATATTGGTTTTTATGCAAACATCATTGAAAACCATGATGAACCGCGCGGTGTCAGTTATTATCTGGCCAATGAAGAGATCAATGATACAAGCAAAAAAATGCTTGGCGCCATCACCCTTATGATGCGCGGTATTCCTTTCATCTATCAGGGACAGGAACTCGGCATGGAAAATACACGTTTCAGCTCTATTGACGAGGTAGACGACATCAGCTCACTCGACGAATATCAAAATGCACTCAATGCCGGACTTTCTGAAGCAGAAGCACTAAAAGCAGTATCTATGTACAGCCGTGACAACGCCCGTACTCCCATGCAGTGGAGTGATGCCCCCTGTGCAGGCTTTACCACAGGCACGCCATGGCTACAGGTAAACCCCAATTATGTTTCCATCAATGCTGCTTCCCAGCTCCATGACAGAGACTCTGTTTTTTTCTGGTACAAACAGCTGATTGCTCTGCGTAAAAATCCTGACTACAAAGAGACTATCGTATACGGAAGAATGCTTCCGTATCTGAGGGAACAGAAAAATCTGATGGCATTTTTCCGAAAAAGTGAACAGCAGACGCTGCTCATACTGGCAAACTATCAGAAAGAACCGCAGGATGTATGCTTACCTGCTGATCAATTTCGCATCCTTGCGAACAATTACCCACAGCTGAATCTAAATGGCAATGTGGCTCAGCTTCAGGGATATCAGGCTGTTGTGCTTGAACTTTTATAAATAAGACGAAACCGCCAAACCAAATTTTATAAATGTTTTTATATTTATATAAAGAAACGAAACGAATCGCCACAGACAAAATCAATATCTGCGGCGATTCGTTTATAATTTTTTATTCCTGTTCCATTTCCTTTAAGATTTTTCTTGATTCTTAACGAAATATCATTTTCTCTCTAAATACACGCATCATTTCCCTTGTAAGACTAACGCCGTCATCCTCCGGCACCTCCTGCGCTACATGCCATTCTGCTACAGAAAGCTCTGTCTCATCAAGACGAATGGTATCGTCTCCGTCCACCTCACAGAAAAATCCCATCAGCAGTGTATCTGAAAATGACCATGGCTGGCTTTTATAGTAGCGGATATTTTTTACGCGAAGTCCAACCTCTTCCATCACCTCACGGCGCACGGTGTCTTCGATAGACTCACCAATTTCAGTAAATCCGGCAATCAGAGCATATTTCGTGTATGCCCTGCCTGCATATTTGGTTAGAAGAATCTTATCTTTATGTATCACGCCAACAATGACAGCCGGACATATCTTAGGATATTCTACCTGTCCACAATTCGGACAGTACAGCATACGCTCTTTCGTACTATGCTCTAGTGCACTCCCACAGCACGAACAATATCTCCTGCTTTTGTACCAGCTGGAAAGCTGCATTCCTGTCACGCCTGCAAATGCCATTTCCCGCGGCAACGCGGTACGCATGCGCTCCGGCTTTTCCCAAGAAAATCCCTGAAACACATCATCCGCTCTTTCCGAAAGGAATTCACCCGGCTGTCCGCGGAACAGAAAGTAAGTCACCTCATCAATCGAAAACAAGTACGTTTCTTTTCCTGCAAGCTCGGGAAAACAGCTGATAACCTGGGCATAAGTCAGAAAGGAAATCCGATCCTCCTTACAATTCACGAAAATCTCCCGCCCTCTGCAGCAGATCACCCGACTTTCTCCATCCGCTGCCGTCTCACAATATTCATTATGAAATCTATGCGTCCCTAAATCCTGAATCATACGGCATTCCTCTTACGCATTCCAGACAAAGCTTTCCGCAATTCCCTGACCGGCTTCCTGCGGTGTTTTCTCTCCCTGTGCCCTCAGCTGCTCTGCCTCAGTCCGGTACTCTTTCACTTCTACACAGAAGCAGCGATAATCACCAACTGCATAACAGTATATATTCCGGTAATCCTGTGCAGTATCATCAACCAGAAGAATATAGAGATAGTCCTTTGCATTCGTATAAACAGCGCTCGCACTGATTTGTGCATTGACATTGCTGTACAACAGATTATTCGTCAGCATATCGCGAAGCTGTTCATACTCAAGTACAGAATAGTTTGTATCAAGATAACTGCAGGCTATCGTCGAAGTCCCTTCCGTCCCTACATATCCATCCAGCTTATATACGGTTTTCTCCTCTGTGCTGGCAAAATCATCCACAGACCATCCCTCAGCAGACTTATAGCTTCCTGTTTTTTTCACAGCCTCTGTCTCTGGTGTATCCACTTCCAACGATGGCTCTTCATAAGATTCACCATCCATCATTTCCAAATCTTCTAATTCCCCTGGAACACCCTCTATCCAGTTTCCCGCTTCGTCAAAATAGCCGAAGCTCTCTGCTGCCGATACATGTACTCCTGAAAATCCCCCCACACGGAACACAAATCCGGCCAGCATAATCACGCCAATTAACCGTAACTTCTGTCTGTTCTTTTCCAACGCTTTCATAAACACGATCTCCTGAATCCTTTTTCTGAACCATTTTCTGAAGTAATATCATAAATGATTTCTCTGAAATAATCTTCCGAATCAAACGATCACAATCCTTCAAATTATTTCCTTCTCTTTCCTAAGTATAATAGCAAACTTGCATTTTGTCACGAAAGGATTTCTTAATTTTGCCGCAAAAATTCCATATTATATATTTTATTTTTACAGAAAAGTTTCAGGGACAGGTGTGACTCGCATGAGTCATTCCTGTCCCTGTTTGGAACGATCTTCCCCACAATCATTGAAATCCAGACAAAATACCTGCTCCTGGTATCCATTTGTCGTTTTTTCATAGGTGTATAATGTGCAAGCCCTTTTTCTGCCTCCGCATACCGTCCGAACGTCCGTCGGTCAGCCTTCCTTCGCGCGCGTTGGCAAGCTGAGAAATATCTCCCACATATTCACGCAGCTGCACAGCACTCATGTTTTCATAGTATTCTCTCATTTTTAGTTTCTCTTATCACGGAATCAGGCCAATACGCAGCACGGTCTCATCCTTGTCCCGTATCATGTCAAATCCCTTCTGTACATTCTCCAGCTTGATTTTGTGCGTGACAAAATCATGCAGGTCAATCTGTCCGGAAAGCGTAAAATCCAACATTTTTCTGTACGGAATCTCATTATAATCGTACTCATGTCCGGCAGTATAGATCACTCCTTCTTTGTCATGCAGCTGAAAGAAATCAAAAGCAAACGGTTTACAGTTGACTCCGAACATCCCGATTCTTCCCTGCTTTCGCATCCACTGAACACAGGAATTCATGGTAGACGGGATACCTGCAAAATCCACCACTGCATCAAACCCTTTTCCCCCGGACAGCCTGCTCAACTGTTCCTCATAGTCTGCCTGCGCAGGATCAAGCACCACGTCAGCGCCGTATTTTTTTGCAAGTATCCGCTTATATTCATTGATATCCACTGCAATGACCTGAGCAGCTCCTGCAATCTTTGCAAAAATAGTCCCCAGAAGCCCTGCACAGCCCTGGCCGATCAGGAGCACCTTATCTCCCATCTGCACAGTCTGTCTGATCAGTGCATAAGCACAGGCAGAGACTTCAAACATAGAAGCTGCCTCATAGCTGACCGTGTCCGGTATCTTAACCATTTCATTTTCCGGAATGGCTGCATATTCAGCCATCACGCCATACATTCCTTTGTAGGCCACCCGATCACCGACTTGAAAACGTCCCTTCAACAGTTCACCAACCTCTACAATCTGTCCGGCAGCCTCGTGTCCCAGAATAAACGGCGGTTTCTTGCCACAGTCATAGATTCCCTGCAGCATATGTGTATCTGTCTGGCTGCAGATATTAGCAATCTCCATTCGGACCAGCGCTTCATTCGCTTTTATCTGCGGAACCGGAACATCTTTTACAGCTAACTGATTATATTTCTCAACAAAAACTGCTCTCATAGTTTCTACCTTATACCTTTCTTCCTCTCATCTTTTCAACCTTCATGGTATCAAAGAAAACAGCGATCAGAATAACAATACCTTTTGCAATAGTTTGCCAATATGCATGCACATGCAGCATATTCAGGCCGTTATTCAAAAAAGCAATAACCAGTGACCCCAGCATAACTCCGCCGGCCGTACCAACGCCTCCATTAAAGCTGACGCCGCCCAGAACAGCTGCTGCGATCGCGTCACACTCATATCCGGTACCGGCTGTCGGCTGACAAGAATAGGTTCTCGAGCAAAGCACAATACCTGCCAGAGAAGCCAAGGTTCCCGTAAGCACGTATACGATCACAGTTACTTTTTTAACCTTGATACCGGAATAAACAGCCGCTGATTTATTGCCGCCGATCGCGTACATTCTTCTTCCGAATTTGGATTTGCTGAGAATAATAGCAGCAATAACAAGAACGATTAGAACAATAACAACCGGCACTGGAATCCCAAGAAAGCTGCCGGCACCGATCTTTGTAAAAGTGTCGTCGTAGCACATAATAGTTCGGCCATCGGTCAGCAGGTAAGCTGCTCCTCGGAAACACTGCTGCGTAGCCAGCGTAATGATAAACGGCGGGATATCGGTAAAAGCTGCCATAACACCATTGAGAAGCCCGCAAAAAGCTCCAAATACCAGAGTCACTGCAAGCGCTAAATAAATCGGAACCCCGTTGTTGATCATAATGACACATAACGCGCCGCTTAAAGCCAGTGAACTGCTGATAGAAAGATCAATACATCCTATGATTAATACCATTGCCATTGACATCGACAAAATCGCATTGGTGCTCGCCTGTCGTAAAACAGATAACACATTTGCACTGGAAAAGAACGAACTGCTGATCAGAGACAGCACAATACCCATCACGATCAGCGCGGATAGAATCATTGCATTCCGGCTGATGAAACGTCCGACTGGATTGTTCCGTGCAAAATTTCCCGTGTCACTTTTTTTCATTTCGATAACCTCCTGTGGCATAATGCATAATAGTTTCCTGTGTTGGTGTTTCCTCTGCTAGGTCAAATATCTTTACCAGCTTTCGTTCACACATAACTGCAATTTTTGAACTCAGATTCATAATTTCCGGCAGTTCCGATGAAATCATAATGATCGGCACACCCATTTCGGCAATCTTAACCATCAGATGATAGATCTCTGATTTCGCGCCTACATCTATTCCTCGGGTCGGCTCATCTAAAATAAGTACACTCGGTTCTGTTGCCAGCCATTTGGAGATAACCACTTTTTGCTGATTTCCTCCGCTCAGCTCAATTACACTCTGCTCCAAATTGGCCATTTTTATATGCAGCTGATTGATATATGAATCAAGCATCTTCTTTTCTTTTTCTTTATTACAGATCAGCTTTGAGATCAATCGATCGATCACAGTGATTGTCATATTAAAATTGATTGTATTCGTTAAAAACAGACCTTTGTCTTTGCGATCCTCCGGTACCATTGCAATGCCAGCTTTGATTGCCTCCTCTGGAGATAAGGCAGAAATCTTTTCCCCATTCAGCAAAATCTCGCCGGAATGAATCGGATCAATACCGAACAATGCCTCTGCCAGCTCAGTTCTGCCGCTTCCTACCAGTCCGGACAGTCCCAGAATCTCTCCCTTTCGAATCGAGAATGAAATATCCTTGACCCGGTCTGTTGTTAAATTCTTTACCTCCAGAATGACATCCCCCGGCTGTGCCCTGAATTCAGGATAATAGTCGGTGATCTCATGTCCTACCATACTGCGGATGATTTGATCGTAATTCGTGTCTGCAATGGACTCCGTCATAATATGGCATCCGTCACGCATGACTGTGATACGATCCGCAATTTCAAAAATTTCGTCCATTTTATGAGAGATATAAATCATCGCAATACCATCTTTTTTAAGCTGTCTAATCTGTTCAAACAACTTAGTGACCTCACTGTCAGTCAATGAAGAGGTTGGCTCGTCCATTACGATGATTCTTGCATTTGTAGAAAGTGCACGTGCAATCTCGACCATCTGCTGCTGAGAAATACTCAGCTCCTTTACCATTGTCTGCGGAGTAACCCCCCTGATTTCCAGTCTGTCAATCAGCTTTTGTGTTTCTTCATATGTTTTTCTGAAATTGACCAGTCCATATCCAGCGGAATGTTCTCTGCCCAGGAAAATATTCTCTGCAATAGACATATCCTGAACCAAAACGATCTCCTGATGGATAATAGCAATACCCAACTCCTTTGCAACCTCTACAGATGAAATATCCTGAAGCTTTTCGTCAACGTATATCTCCCCTGTATCCTTTGTGTAAATTCCGCCGAGAATCTTCATCAGTGTCGATTTGCCGGCACCATTTTCTCCAGCCAGAGCCCGAACCTCTCCTGGATAAAGAGATAAGTCAACATTATTCAGAACCTGGACACCAGAGAAACTTTTACTGATCTGCTTCATTTCCAAAATCTTGTGTTTGTTCATGTCGTGTTCTCCTCGTTTGAAGCACTGGGGCGGCAAAGCAACTCTTTGCCGCCCCAGTATGAGCATTACCCTCAAAGCACAGCCAAAATTAGTTCCAGTAATTTTTCAGTTCTTCGTAGTTTTCTTCTGTAACAACGGTGAAATTCAGTTCCGGCTTATCCGGAGTTGTACCGGTTTCAAGAATAGTAAGCGCATACTCAGAGGCGATATCAGCCATCTCACGCATTGGATAGATTGCAGTGGCATCCAGAGAACCATTTGCCATAGCTTTTAGCTCACCCTCGTACCCGTCAATACTAACAACAAAGGTATCCCCGCTCTTTCCTGCTGATTCCATAGCGGCTGCCACACCTACACCAATGTTTGTGTTCACACAAAAGACGCCCTTCAGTTCCGGATATTTCTGGAGGCAGTCCTCAGCAAATTTAAGGCCAGACTCAACAGCAACATCAAGACCATCAAACTCTTCTACTATATGAATTTCCGGATACTGGCTCAACGCATCTCGAAAACCGTCCGAACGGTTTGCACAAACGAAGGATGAATTAAACGTATACATAGCAACATCACCTGCTCCACCCAGATCTTCAGCCATAATTTCGCCAAGAGTATATCCCGCTGAATAATTATCTGCGGTGATATCACCCGCAATCTGATCAAGCAGTGAATCATCCAGGAACTGGCTTATATTCAGATACGGAATCCCAGCCGCATTGCACGCCTCAACAGCCGGCCGAATACCAATAGAGTCAACAGCTGCACAAATAATCATTTCAGCCCCCTGATTGATAATGTCTTCAATATCACCGATCTGAACTGCCTGATCCTCTTTCCCATCCAATTCTACTACCGAATATCCTGCTTCTGTCAGTCTCTCTGCGATCGTATCACAAAGCAGACGCAGTCCAATGTTCGAGTAATCTGATACGGATACGCCAACTAGTTTCTCACCTTCTGCAGCCTGTACGCAGAAAGCCGTCCCCATTGCCAGTCCCAATGTCACGATGGTTGTCATTGCTCTTTTCATTGTTTTTTTCATTGTTTTTTTCATTGTTTTTTTCATTGTTTTGTTTCTCCTTTTCTTATTTTTATTGTTTTATATCACATAATACCTGTACTTTGTTTTGTTTTCATTTCGAATACTTGTGTTTTTTTTCCTCTTTTGCTATACTATACTTACTGTAATTAATAATAAAATTTCCATTTAGGAGAAGATATGTTTGTAACTGAACGGCAAAATGAAATTCGCAAACAGCTATTGGAACATAAAAGGATCACAGTTTCTTCGCTCTCCAAACTGCTTCATGTAACAGAAGTTACAATTCGCAAGGATCTTGAACAGCTTGAACAGGAAGGCTTTCTGGTACGGCAGTTCGGCGGTGCAGTTCTGAAGGAATCCCCCGCTGCTTTACCCAAACAAACAGCACTGCAGCTTAGCTGTCCGGTCCCGCGTTCTCAAGAAAAGCTGAAAATCTCTGCACTTTGTACACAATATATCCAAAATGAAGACATCATCTTCCTCGGCGGAGATGACTTTGGCTGTTTTATTGCTGACGAGTTGAAAAAGAGCCGGCAACTTTCCCATGTAATTGTGATTACGAACTGCCTTTATATCACCGTGTGCCTGTCTTCCGTACCATTCGTTACGCTGTTCTCGCTCGGCGGACAGCTCTACAATGTCAACGGAATCCACGCCTACTATGGAACAGCTTCCGATCATTTCCTGGATACGCTGTACATTAATAAGGCATTTGTGGGCGTTGATGCGGTATCGTTCGAACAGGGCCTGATGATCTCCATCAACGAAATCACAAATCTGTATACGCATCTTAAAAAGCAAAGTGATGAAGTAATCTTTTTATTTGAATCTTCCAGATTCAACAAGCGTTCCTTGTATCATCTGGCAGATCTTTGTGAAGCACAGACCATCATAACTACGTCAAACATTCCCAATGGCTTTAAAAAGCATTGCTTTGATTCCGGGATTAAATTGTTTACCGCTTTCGAAAATGACCTTGATCAGCCGATCATTCAGGAGGAATAACATATGGATTTAAAAACCCACAGCAGCATTTTTTTCCGGAATATGTCCTTTTCTTTTACTGACCAAACGATTTTCACTGATTTCAATCTGGAGATACTTCCCGGTGAAGTACACTATCTGCTCGGACAGAACGCTGCCGGCAAAAGTACCCTGGTCCGAATTTTGTCCGGTCTGCTTCCTTTTCAGAACGGGACAATTACCATTGGGGATACTGTCTATCATCCGGGTGCTCTCATTCCCGCAAAAAAACACAGAATTCATACGATTCGTCAAAATGTCGGCTTGTTTGATAATATGACAGTATTCGACAATATCTATGTATATTGCATGGACGCCCGTTCCCAGAAGTCTATCCGTTCCCTTGCCATGAAATTTCTGGATGAATTTCAGGTAAGTTTCGAGCTTGATACTTTTGTCAGTGCTCTCTCTCTTGCCGAAAAACAACTAGTCGAAATGATGATTGCTTACATCATCATGCCAGATATTCTGATCTGGGATGACGGCGGATTTGACATTCATGGAATACATATGCACCAGTTCAATCTGTTCCTGAACAAGCTGAAACAGGAAAAAATCACTTTACTCTATTTTTCACATCAAATTTCAGAAATCGTTTCACTGGCAGATCGTATTACCATTATCTGTGGAAAAGACCGTTATCTGACGCTTGATCAATCCGACTTAAATACGAAAGATATTGCCAGCTACATGTACGGAACCAATATTCGAAAACTCGCCTATCCCAGGTTTCCCGGACATTCCGTTCCGTGCGAGGACCTTTTGACAGTCACTGATCTTACCACCAGAAATCACACTTTATCTGGGATCAGCTTCACGCTGCATGCCGGTGAAATCCTAGGTATCGCAGGAGCAGCCGGTTCAGGCAGAACCCAACTCACGCAGGCTCTTATTGGTGTCAATCCGCTGAAAAGAGGAACGATCTACTCTCATTCCAGTGGCAGTCTGATCTTTAATCCTGCACAGGCAGCGAATGAACACATCGGTTACATTTCCGACGAGCCTCAGAAAAACATTTTCCCGGCAATGGTTCCGACTTCCAATATTACAATTTCCGATCTGAATGCTGTTTCAGATTTATCCTTTGTCAATGGTCAAAAGGAGCTGAAAATCGGTAATCACTATTTAGCTCTTTTGAACATCTCTGAAGCCGATAAACCACTTCATAAATTCAGCTTCGGCGAACAACAGAAGATTATTCTGGCAAGGCTCCTGTTCAGCAACACAAGAATCATCGTTGCTGATGAACCAACCAAAATCCTCGATTCCTACTCAAAGGTCGACATTTATAATCTATTCAATTCCTACGTGTCCAAAAGAAACGCGCTCCTGCTGTGTTCCTCTGATTTCTCAGAGCTGGCAGGTATGTGTGACCGGGTACTGATCCTGCAAGACGGCAAAATTAGCGCAGAACTGTGTAAGCCACAACTTTCAGAATATGCGATTGCCATGTCCGTTTATCAAGAAAAATTGAAATTCAGCGAAGCTTCAACCATTTGACTTCTCAGACCGGTTTGATCGAATCTGCGCGATTGAACCGGTCTGACTGTTTACCAGTTCTGTTTTTTAACCCATCTGTTCATCTTTATCAGTCAATTGGTGTTAGGCCAATACGAAGAATACTCTTATCACCTGCTGCAATCAGGTCAAGTCCCTTCTGGACATCCGTGAACGGGAATTTGTGAGTAACAAATTCGTCAAAGTTGATCAGACCCTTCTGCTGAAAATCAAGCATCTTTATGTATGGAACCTTGTTGTATGCATATTCGTGACCGGTAGATATCAAACGTGCAAACTTACAATGGAACTCCAGGAAATCAAACGGAACCGGTTTGCAGCATACACCGAACATACCAATCGTTCCCTGGCAGCGTACACAATAAATCGTCTGCTGCATGGGCTCACATTCACCGGAAAACTCCAGCACTACATCAAAGCCCTTGCCATCGGTGAGTCTTTTTGACTCTTTGACAACATCAATAGCATTGGGATCAAGCGCCAAGTCTGCGCCGTAACGCATGGAACGCTCCCGCTTAAATTCTGACGGATCTGTAACAATGATCTGTGTTGCACCCGCCAGCTTTGCAAAGATCAGACCAAAGGTGCCTGCACAGCCCTGGCCAGAGATCAGAACATGGTCGCCAGGTTTTACACACTGTCTGACCAGAGAGTATGCACAGGAGGAAACCTCCATCATTGCCGCTGCTTCAAAAGAGCAGTTATCCGGAATCTTAAACATCAGATCCGGAGTATGCGCCGTATACTCTGCCATAACGCCGGTTTCGCCCTTGTATGCTACCCGGTCGCCCGGCTTAAATCCCGTAACATTCTTGCCTACCTCAACAACGGTTCCGGCTGCCTCATGGCCCAGATACGCAGGGAACGGATTCGCAGCCGGATAGATTCCCTGGATAATGTGGGTATCTGTCTTGGAACAGATGCAGGCGATCCCCATCTTGATCAGAACCTGATCATCGTTGATCTTTGGGATTGGAACCTCTTTCACTACAACTTCATTTACTTTTTCTATAAATACACATTTCATTCTTTCTCACCTCATAAAAACTACACATTCATCTGATCACTCAGATCACACAGCGAATCATTCAATGACTGGTAGAACCCGTACTGACGATTATATTTTTCCACAGCCTCCGGATTCGGAGCAATGACCGCTTCAATCTCATGCAGCTCGTCAATTCGGTCAAAGTTTTCCCACAAACCATAGCCAACGGCCGCACAGGCTGCTGCGCCAAGAGCAGCTGCCTGCTGATCAATATTTGATTTCAGAACCGTAGCACGATAGATATTTGCATAAATCTCACGCCAGAGCGCGCTCTTACTGCCTCCGCCGACCAGAAGAATATCTTCCTCAATGTCAGTCAGTTCGCGAATCTTATCCAGACATGCACGCTGTCCGAATGCGATACCCTCCATAGCGGCGCGGATCATGTCCGCACGGGTATGTGAAAGATCCAGTCCTGCATATCCTCCGCGGACATTGACGCTCTTATCCATCGGCATGCCGCCGCCCAGACTTGGATTGAAAATCATACTGTCTGCACCAGTTGCGCCTTCCGCCTCTTTTCCCATCAGATCGTAAACATCCTCACCACTCTCATCAGCCTGCTTCATCAGATCTTTACAGAGCTGGTCGCGAACCCAGCGAAAGCTTGTTCCGCCGGAAGTAATACAAAGAGCGGATGCATAATACTCAGGGACCACATGTGCAAAAACATATGGGCGTGATGTCTGTTCCAAAAGAGGCGCTTTACTTGACACTGCAATCCAGCAGCATGAACCAAGGCTATTGTAAACTCTTCCCTCGCGAAAAGCTTTTGCCCCAAGCGCCATGCAGGAATTATCTACGCCTCCGGCTACAATTGAGGTATTGGCAGAAAGCCCCAGCTCTGCGGCCACTTTTCCTCTGATCTTGCCAATCACCTGTGTGGATGGTACTACTTCCGGGAAAATCTCTGCCGGAAGTCCCATGGCCTTGATCAGTTCATCAGAATAGTTCCACGCTTTCAGATCCCATACGCCATAGCCGGATGCATACGAAGGGTCCGTTGCCAGGCGCCCCGTCAATTTGTAATTGACATAGTCCTTTGTTCCGATCACTTTATCAATCTGCTCAAACATAGCCGGTTCTTCATCCCTGTACCAAAGGATTTTAAAAGCTGTATACATTGCCGGAGTAAATCCATTGCCAGTCAGCATATACCAGTCTTCTTCCGCATACCGGGAAAACACCTCATTTGCCTGTTTCACTGCTCTGGTATCTGACCAGATCGGAGTTCTTTCACGAAGCAACCCGCCGTCTTTGCCAATCGGAACAGCGCCGAGGCTATGTCCGGAAATACCGCAGCATACAACCTCTTCCGGATTAATGGACGTACTCCTGAGTAGTCTCTTCGTGCTTTCCTTTACAGCCTCCCACCAGTCATCCGGACGCTGTTCATGCCAGCCCGGCTGTGGATAATATGTATCGTATGAAACAAATTCCGATGCCAGACACATTCCGGATTCGTCATACAAAGAAGCCTTATTTCCGCCAGTCCCTAAATCCCAGCCAATGATTTTTCGCCCCATAACCCTCCATCCTTTCGTTCATTATTCTTCTGTATTCAAAAATAACTGCCCGTCTTTTGCACGCACGCAGGCCTCCTCCAGAATAGCCTTAGAAGAACGGGTGCCGCAGCGGACAACTCCCAGAGCCATAATGGCCAGACAGTCATCCAGGGTCTTTACACCGCCGGCTGCCTTAACCAGCATGCCGTCTGCATGATCGACCATAATCTTCAGATCAGGAAGCTTTGCACCGGAGCCTGCGTAGCCTGTTGAGGTCTTAATAAAATCAGCGTCGGCTGCCTTTGCAATCTCGCAGGCTTTTACAATCTGCTCATCGGTCAGATAATGATTCTCAAAAATCACCTTCAGTTTCGCATTTCCCTCATGTGCAGCTGCAGCCACTTCTGCAATATCTCTGGCGACATAATCATATTCACCGCTCAAAAAACGACCGATATTCATGACCATGTCTACTTCAACTGCCCCTTTGTTTACAGCATCAACGGTTTCAAATACCTTTGTTTCCGTTGTACAGGTCCCGTGCGGGAAGCCGATAACTGTTGTCGGAAGTACCTTGGTTCCCTCAAGTTCCTTGCAGACAATCGGCAAATCAGACGGTCTGACACAGACAGATACTGTTTTGTATTCCTTAGCCAGGGTACAGCCCTCTACCAGTTCGCTGACTGTAATATCCGGGCGCAGCAGAGAATGATCCAATACATCGGCTACATCCTGTACTGTAATTTTCTTTTTCATTTCCCGTTTCCTCCTATAAATTAAGCATTACCTTCCAAGCTTCATGTGTCGCATGGTATACCTTGCCAGCCTTAATGCAGTCGCCGACACATACTGCGTTCGGAAGTTTCCTGAACGCACTTACCTGCTCACTGTCTGCTCTCAAACCGGTAGCTAAAATAACTGCCTCGGCCCGGACTTCTTTTGTCTCCCCATTCTCATCCAAATAAAGAATCCGCTCTTCTTCAATTGCAGAGGCTCTGCAGCCAAGCAGCACTTTAACACCATTCTGCTCCAGCTTGTCTGCCAGGATCTGTCTGGCAACAGGGTCATGCTCTGGTGCGATTGCATCGCGCATTTCCAGAACAGCCACACCCTTTACCTTCTCTCCAGAAAGGTGCAGTGCGGTCTCTGCGCCAACCATACCTCCACCGATCACCGCAACATATTTATCCTTCATCTGCTCTGTATCGTAACAATCCGGCTTGATAGCACGCTCCACCCCCTTGATTGGCGGAACAATATAGTTCGAACCGACTGCAACAATGACGTGATCAAACTGCATATTCTGTATTTCTTCTGCGCTTACCCTTCTGTTCAGGCGAACGTTGACATTCAGCTTTTTCATCTGACGAATCTGCCATTCCATAAATCTCCTGAGCCCGGCCTTGAATGCCGGAACACCGGCTTCATTCAGATGTCCGCCGAGCCGGCCGCTGCTTTCAAACAGAACCATCTCATGTCCCTGCAATGCACCGATCCGGGCACATTCCATACCAGCCGTACCTCCGCCGACTACAATGATCCTTTTTTTCTTTTTGGCCTTCTTCAGCTGATATTTTTCTTCCTGTCCTGCCGCAGGATTTAACTCACAGCGAACCGGAAGTCCTTTCAGCATACGTGAAAAACATCCTTCATTGCCGCGGCAGCACGGTCTGATGTCCGCTGCCTCTCCACTGCTTAACTTATTGGGCCAATCCGGATCTGCAATAAACGCACGCCCAAAAACAGCTGCATCAAAGCAATCCTGCTCCAAACATTCCTCACCGGATTTGTAATCCAGCGCTCCAACGCCAAACACGGGCACCAAATCTTTGATCTCCTGATATACATTTCGGATTTGTGAAGCTAACGTAGGCGCATCCACATAACACGGAGTGATCATCACCTTGCCGCAGGTTTCGCTGAATCCTGCCGAAAGATTAATATAGTCCACATACGGCGCAATCAGCTTTGCTGTCTCTGCCGCCAGCTCCTCCGTCATTCCGCCCTCGAGGCCATCCGAAATATTCATTCTGACTCCAAGAATAAAATCGCAGTCAACATTCTTCCTTGCTTTTTTCAACACTTCGATCAGAATACGCGCGCGGTTTTCCACGCTGCCGCCATACTGGTCCTCTCTTTGATTTCTTAGAGGTGACAGGAAAGAGCTCAGAAGGTAGCCATGTGCCGCATGGAATTCAACACCATTGAAACCCGCCCAACAGGCTCTTCGGGATGCCTGCGCAAAGCTGTCTTCAATCTCTCCAATCTGTGCCTCTGTAAGAACCTGATATTCTTTTCCAGCAGAAGGTGCCGTATACAGCGACGGATACAAGACTGGGCTGTTATTTGCCGCCGGATTTGCCTGCGGACCGCCGTGTGACAGCTGCATGATAGCCAAAGCCCCCTCCTCCCGTATCGCATCAGCCAGCAAACTCTTGCCTGCAATCATATGATCACTGTAAAAACCAGAAGAAATAATTCCTGAACGGCTGGAAAATTCATCAATATATGTATTCTCAATAATGACTGCACCCGCCCCGCCGTGTGCTCTCGCCTTATAATATTCGATCATTTCTTTGCTCACGCCGCCATCCGGCATATTCAGCCTGGCTTCCATGGGAGCCATAACGATGCGGTTGCGCATGACCGTGTTTCTGATTTTAATCTGCTCCAATAATAAATTATTTCCCAATTGTTCTCACCTCAGTTATCTCTTATTACAGGTCCATTCAATTGCATTTTTCAAAACCTTTCTGAAGGATTCGTTGCCGAATGCAACTCCATCATGTCCGAGAGACATCGCAAATACGCGGGACTGCTTATAACTCTTGGCCCATGCCAAAGTCTTGATACTCTTTTCACAGGTTGTGCTGAGAATAATGTCGCAATCCTCACCAGCATCCTGCAGCAGGAAGGTTTCATCAATCATATTCCAATCTTTCAGGCCTTCTGCAATCGGATGATTCGGTTCAGCTACATGAATGTCAACATTTACACCGCCAAAGTAATCAAAACGGCGATCTGGAATACTCAGCAGATCATTCCAGCCCGACCATTCCGGATGGGAGAGAATCGCATGATGCAATACAACGATACCCTGGCCGCTCTCACCGATTTTAAAGAGCGTCTCACCGACCTTCTTATGGCCGCCAGCAAAGGTTTCCTCCGGATCAGGAGTTTCCATGGACATATTGTAGAATACAAATCCATCATACTGGTCGTTAATTCCAGAATAATCATACTGATAATTGTTCAGCAGCATGGGAACCACTTCTATTCCCTCCATCTCATCAAACATTTTCTTGAATGAAATCTCATCAAACGGATGCATATCCAAGATTAAACCAATTCTTAATTTCTTCTCCATTTTTTTCCTCCATTTTCTTCCTTTTACCAATCAAAATTATGTGGATCTCCTTCGTACAGGTTCTGATTTAAAGCGTCAATTGCCGCCATCTCCTCTTGTACAAGTTCAAAATCAAACAGTTGCGTATTCTGACGGATCAAATCCTCATCTGTTGCCCCAGGAATCGGAATCACTCCATTCTGGATATCCCAGCGGAGTGTGATTTGGGCCGTTGTTTTTCCGTATTTTTCAGCAATTGTTTCAAGTACTGGATCGTTCAGAATCAGGCCCCGATGTAATGGGCTCCAGGCCATAACTGCAATATCATTTTCTTTGCAGAAGTGAATCAGTTCTTTGCGTGTATTATACGGATGTACCTCAATCTGATTGATCATTGGCTTGATTCTGCAAGAAGCAAACAGTGACTCCAACTGATCAATTTCAAAATTGCTGACCCCGATCGAACGTGCCATGCCCTTCTCGTAAAATTCTTCCATGTACTTCCAGGATTCAATATATTTCCCCGGAACCGGCCAGTGGAGCAGATATGCATCAACATAATCTGTATCCAACTCTTTCAGGCTGTACTCAATCGCTTCGCGCTGTGTTCCCTGACGCATATTGTCGTTCCACATTTTTGTAAGAACAAAAATATCCTCACGGGCGATTCCGCTTTCACGCATCGCCTGCCCGACCTCCCCCTCATTTTCATAGCAGGTCGCTGTATCGATCAGACGAAATCCATTTCTAAGCGCTTTTTCAACCGCACCAACGGTATATCCCGCATATGGCTTACGCTCAACTGTACAAGTACCAAAAGCCAGGCACGGAATCTGAACACCATTGACCAATGGTTTTTTTGTTGTCATATCAATCATACCTGAATTCCTCCTTTCTCCAGTTTGTTTTATTAGCTTTGGAAAAGCTCTGTCAGCTTCGCATCACTGGCAAATACCGGAATGTATTCCAGTGGCGCCGCGCACTCGATCGTCTGGCCGCCGTCAAAACGTTCCTTCGTATAAACATTGACCCAGCTGCGGCCTGACGGCAGGTAAACCGTTCTGCTTCGGGCGCCTTCATCCATGATCGGTGCGACCAGAAGATCGTCGCCAAACATGTATTCATCCTCGACGCTCCAGCAAAAAATATCTTCAGAAAAATCCATAAACAGCGGCCTCATCGGCGGAATTCCCGTCTTATGTGCCTGATCCATGGCAGTCATCACATACGGACGAAGTCTTTCTCTGAGCAGAACCATGTTTTTAAGAATCCCGTAGTTTTCCTCGCCAAAGCTCCAAAGCTCGTTCGGACCGCAGGACTCTACATCAAATAAACCAGAATCCGCTACCTCTTCCACTTCACCAGATGGCGCGTCAAGCGGTTTTCTGTGTCCATGAAGCCGAAGAACCGGACAGAACACACCGTACTCAAACCAGCGGACCAACAGTTCTCTGAAAGAAGCCGACTGCGTATCACCGCCGTAGAAACCGCCAATATCCGTGGTCCACCAAGCCATACCTGAAACAGCCGCGTTGAGCCCGGCTTTGATCTGCAGTTTCAGCATCTTGAAGTTGCTCTGAATATCGCCGGACCACAAGACAACCCCGTATTTCTGGCATCCCGCCCAGGCACATCTCGTAAGATTGATTACATCTTTTATTCCCGACTGAATCATTCCCTCATAGAAGCCCTGTGCTGCGGCCACTGGATAATAATTGCCGACCTCCATACTGCTTCCAAGATAGTGTCTGTAATTATCGAAATCGTAGAAAGTATATTCTGGTTCAGTCTCATCCAGCCAGAACATTCGGATGCCATACGGGTCCAGATAATTCTCTTTGATTCGGTCCCAGACAAAGGCACGTGCTCCTGGATTCATGGCATCGTAATGAACCGGTGAGCCAAGGCAGATATAATTCGTCCGAACCCCACGGTCACTTTGAATCAGATAACCATTTGCTTTCATTTCTGCATAGTTCTCAGAACGGGGTTCAACAGTCGGCCATACGGAAACCATCAGCTCAATTCCCATACTGTGCAATTCTTCCACCATAGCTTTCGGGTCCGGCCAGTTTTTCTTGTCAAACTTCCAGTCACCCTGCTGCGGCCAATGAAAAAAATCAATCACAATAACCGACAACGGAATCCCTCGCTTTACATATTCGCGTGCAACACTAAGCAGCTCATCCTGTGTCTTATAGCGAAGCTTGCACTGCCAGAAACCGGCTGCCCATTCCGGGAATTTGGGGGCTCTTCCGGTAACTTCCGTGTATCTGGAAACGATCTGTGCCGGAGTTTCCTCTGTAGTTACCCAGTAATCAATATCTGTGGATGCTTCTGCAATCCACTCCGTCATATTATTGGCAAAGGTAACGCTGCCATAGCCCGGATTGTTCCAGAAAAACCCATAGCCACGATTGGATACAACAAACGGAATCGTTGCCTGAGAATTTCTCTGCGCCAGTTCAAACCGACATCCTTTCAGATCTAGTTGAGAAATCTGATGCTGCCCAAGTCCGAAAAATTTTTCTCCCTCATATGCCTCCAACCGAAGGGTACATTTCGACAAACGTTCACCTAAATGCCTTCTGATCTCATGCCCGTAATACATGAGCGGAATATGGTTAGCCGGATCATCCCTTGTCTGCCACTGCTCCGCAAACAGCAATTCACCAGAAGCCTTATAAAAAGACAATGCGCCAAACTCATCCATCTTTGCTGTCAGATTTCCATTTGTAACTGTAAATCCTTTCTCATTGACCTCAATCTCTGGTTCGAGCTCCGCTACCTCAATCAGCGCCCAGTCTCTTGGGGAAAAATCCGGTTCTTTTGTAATCCGTACTCTAAAGCTGTTCTGACCATACGTCTCAATTCGCATGAGCTCTGTATCATAACGCCAGCAAAGAGCATTTCTCTCCTTCCAGGTAATTCCTTTCATTCTTTCTTTTCCTTTCGATTATTTTTGTTTTTATTTTGTTTGTTTTCGATTATATATTGTGTACATAAATGTGTCAATCTCTTTCGTTTACTTTTGTTTGTTTTCTATTTTTTGTACAATTTTTCGTTTCAAATTTTGTGTATTATTATTTACGTATCTGCCCCCCCCACTTTGTGTCTTGATCTATGATTGCCCAAATAAAGGAATCATTAAAAGAATGGAATAAATAAGAAAAAATAAATGATGTTAGAAAAGGTGATATTGCCATTTCTGAAAATTTATTACAAAAAAAGAGTAGATTATACATTTGATGTATAATCTACTCTTTAAAGAACTTGTGTATTTAGCTTAACTTATTGACATTGATTTCCCAACAGACCCTTGTCCAAACTATTTTGCATAATCAACAACACGACTTTCACGGATTACGCTGATCTTAATCTGACCAGGATATTCCAGCTCGGCCTCAATCTGCTTCGCAATATCTCTTCCCAGTAGTACCATATCAGAATCATTTACCTGATCCGGAACTACCATTACCCGAATTTCTCTACCTGCCTGAATAGCAAAGGATTTCTCAACACCCTTAAAGGTATTTGTAATATCTTCTAACTGTTTTAATCTGTTTGTATATGTTTCAAGTGTTTCACGTCTTGCGCCCGGACGAGCTGCTGAAATCGTATCCGCAGCCTGAACGATGCAGGCAATCAGTGACTCCGCTTCAACATCACCATGATGGGACTCAACCGCATTGATCACGGTCGCCGACTCTTTATACTTCTTACAAAGATCAGCACCGATCTGAATATGGGAACCTTCTATCTCATGGTCAATGGATTTGCCGATGTCATGCAATAATCCAGCACGTTTGGCCATTCTTATATCAACACCAATCTCTCCGGCAAGAAGCCCGGAAAGCTGCGCCACCTCAATGGAATGCTTCAGAGCATTCTGACCATAACTTGTCCTGTATTTCATACGACCAAGCAAACGCACCAGTTCAGGATGGATACCATGTACACCTACCTCAAGTGTCGCGGATTCTCCTTCCTCACGGATTATTGTTTCAACTTCTTTCTGTGCTTTTTCCACCATTTCTTCAATTCTGGCCGGATGGATTCGACCATCAACAATCAGTTTTTCAAGCGCAATCCTTGCGACTTCTCTTCTGATTGGATCAAAGCCTGACAAAATAACAGCTTCCGGAGTGTCGTCAATGATCAAATCCACGCCGGTCAGTGTTTCAAGTGTACGGATATTCCGGCCTTCCCGACCGATAATCCTACCCTTCATTTCGTCATTTGGCAACTGCACTACAGAAATCGTAGTTTCTGCTACGTGATCAGCAGCACATTTCTGAATCGCTGTAACCACATACTCTTTTGCTTTTTTGTTTGCTTCTTCTTTTGCCCTGCTCTCAAGCTCTTTATAGAGCTTGGCAGTGTCAATTTTTACTTCATCCTCAACAGTTTTTAAAAGATATTCTTTTGCTTGTTCAGAGGTAAGTCCTGAGATTCTTTCGAGTTCCTGGAGTCTTTGTCCACGAAGCTTTTCTGCCTCTGCGTTCTTTTTCTTCAGCTCTTCTTCTTTTGCTGTAAGACCTGATTCCCTGCGTTCCAGAGCTTCGGCTTTCTTGTCAACACTTTCTTCCTTTGACAATACCCGCTTCTCATAGCGCTGCAATTCTGTCCGGCGTTCTCTCGTCTCTTTTTCCAACTCATTCTTTGTCTTCAAAGATTCTTCCTTCGCTTCGAGAAGTGCCTCACGCTTTTTTGTCTCTGCAACCTTCAATGCATCATCAATAATCTGTCTTGCCTTTTCCTCAGCACTGCCAAGTTTCGCTTCCACTACATTTTTTCTGTAATTTATAGCAACAAGAACGGATATCGGTACCGCAAGAACCAGTGTAATCACGACAGCAATACAGGCCATCATTACTGTTCCAGGCACAGGAGCACCTCCTTATTCAATTTTCATTGTCCGTAAACAACAGTTCAATTCTATACTGTTTTGTTACTTATGTCAAGTAATTGTGCTCCTGTTTTAAAATTTTCGTCAACAATTCAATCAAAATTCCGTATTTCTTTCTGTATTGCCGAAATACTGTAACCTCTTCGTGCTAAAAAGCGATATATTCTCTCTGTTTCCTTGCAGTCCGCCTGTTCAGAAGAATATCCCTTTTTTTCCAGCCAGTTTCGTATCTGAATCCCTTCATCCGGACAGTCAATCTGTTCTTTTGCCGCTTCAATATCCTCTTTTGAGATACCTTTCTGATACAACTCCTGCTCCAGCTGGCGCATACTCTTACTGTCACTTCGATATTCTATATAATTGGCTGCGTAACGCACATCGTCAATATAATGATACTGCTTTACATAAGAAACAGCCAGAGTGATGATATCTTCCGGATAAAAAAGCGTCCTGAGCTTTCTACGAACCTGTTCCTCTGTCCGATCCGAATTCTGCAAAAAATGCATAGCGCAAAGCTTTGCGCGCTTCGGAAGAAGCTCCTGCAAAATCTCCGTTTCCGCCGCTTCCCGCAGTACTCCTGCTTCCCGAATGTCATAGTGATCCAACTCTTTTCCATAAAGCGGAAACTGAAAATCATCCTCCAAAACCACCAGATATCTTCCGCCTGTCAGCTTTCTGATCTCACAAATCTGTCTCATGCTTCTATCATTTTATGCTTTTATTTTTTATACTTTTACTATTTTATCAACTGCTGCTTTTGTTACGTCATCCGTATTTATACCATGCCACCTGCTGTCTTTGTGTCTCTGTTTGGCTCTGCTGCCGTATTTCCCGCACCGTTTTCATCTTCGCCTGCGTCCTCTGCTTCGATCAGGCCACAATGCTCGCGCACCTTTCGGTCAACTTCTGCCATCATCTCCGGATGCTCTTTTAGATAAGTCTTAGCGTTCTCACGCCCCTGCCCGATCTTCTCGCCATTGTAAGCATACCAGGCTCCGCTTTTGTTGATAATATTATTATTCGCTGCAAGATCTAGAACATCTCCCTCTCTTGAAATACCTTTTCCGAACATAATATCAAATTCTGCTTCTTTAAAAGGCGGTGCAATCTTATTTTTCACTACTTTTACACGGGTTCTGTTTCCAATGACTTCTCCGCTCTGCTTCAGGGCTTCAATCCGGCGTACATCCAAGCGAATGGAAGAATAAAACTTTAACGCACGGCCACCGGTCGTCGTCTCTGGATTACCAAACATGACTCCTACTTTTTCGCGCAGCTGATTGATAAAAATAACGCTGCAATTTGACTTACTGATAATACCTGTAAGCTTTCGCAGTGCCTGGGACATCAGACGTGCCTGAAGGCCCACATGCGAATCTCCCATATCGCCGTCAATTTCCGCCTTCGGAACCAGCGCTGCCACAGAGTCCACAATAATAATGTCCACAGCTCCCGAGCGAACCATTGTCTCCGTAATTTCCAAAGCCTGCTCTCCATTATCCGGCTGGGAAATATAAAGATTGTCAATATCCACCCCTATATTTTTCGCATATACCGGGTCCAATGCGTGCTCTGCATCAATAAATCCCGCAATACCGCCCCGCTTCTGTACCTCGGCAACCATATGCAATGCCACTGTCGTCTTACCGCTGGACTCCGGACCGTATATCTCCACAATCCTGCCCTTCGGAACACCTCCAAGCCCAAGTGCAATATCAAGACTGAGTGCGCCGGTCGACACTGTCTCTATATTCAAAGCTGCTCCTTTATCTCCAAGCTTCATCACGGAACCTTTACCAAACTGTTTCTCTATCTGCGCAAGCGCAGCGTCTAATGCTTTCAGCTTCTCATCCTGTGCCATATCTTTCCCTCCATCGAACTAACGTTCGTATTTTCTTGTTCCATCGTAGTATAAAAACAGCAAAATGTCAAGCGTTACTTAATAAAATTTTCCTGACATCATAACCCACTTTTCCTGAATCATCCTCAACGCACTTTCTTTTTTTACTCTATACATCTCATATTGTATATAAAAACTTTCTATTTGTCAATACAGCAAAAACCATTACTTGAACAAATGAAACAAAGTTCTGTTTCCATTCTACACCTTTAAAATCGACTCCTTCAAAAACTGCTCGAACAAAATTAATCTGCCCTTTTCATAAAGCCGTTTTTTTACTTTTACCTGATTAAAAACTCTTTTCCAATGTCAGCGCCCTGGTAACAGATACAAAATAAGGGGTGACTTCTTTGCTGGAACCCCGTTTTTGTGCCTGTTACCAGGGCGTGTCCTATTCGCAGCAACGTTCCATCTATCTTTCCTCATGCAACAAAATACCGCTGCCTGAGACCCAAACTATTCAGTCGCATCAGACAACGGTAATCTTTTTCATACCGGTATATACCACGCTTCTTCTCAGAAGAATATTTTTCTCACATCGTTGAACATGACAACCACCATGGAAACCAGGAGCAACATCAGACCTGCAAAATGTATCTTTGCTTCTGTCTCCGGATTCACACGTTTTCTTCGTATCGCTTCAAGCAGCAAAAATACAAGCCGGCCTCCATCCAGAGCAGGAATCGGCAGAAGATTCATAACTCCAAGGTTCGCTGTCAGCAAAATCGCGACATTCATCAGATTCAGCCAGATATACAACAGACCATCTGATTTACTCTCCTCATACGTATCTCCGATCACATCTACAACACCTACCGGACCGGAAACATCGTTGAGATTCACCCCGCCGTGCAAAAGCATTTTCAGACTCTGTATCGTCAGATCAATCCAGTAATACACCTCATATGCGCTGTATTTGACGGTTTCCATCACATTCGTTTTATGCCTGTAATTGACACTTCCTGAAATTCCATACTTGTAGCCCTGCTGCGTCATGACCGGCTCCACCGTTGTGGTGTAAGTCTGACCATCCCGTTCATACTCAAATACCACCGGTTCTCCTTCATGAAACATGGAATAATTCTGCACTTCACGATACAGACGGATGCTCCGGCCATTCATCTTCGTGATCCGATCACCGGCCTGCAATCCGGCCTCCTGCGCCGGCATTCCCTCGCTTACTCCCAACAGAATCGGAACGTCGTAACCTATATTGCCAATAATAAACAAAGAGAGCACAAATGCAAGAAGGAAATTAAAAACCGGCCCTGCCACAATCACTGAAATTCTCGCCCACACGGATTTACTGCCAAAGGTTCCCTCACCGTCCTCGTCTTCATCCTCTCCCAACATCATACAGGAGCCTCCGAACGGAAGAAGTTTCAGAGAATACCTCGTACCGCCCCACTCATGACTCAGAAGTCGTGTTCCCATACCCAGGGAAAATTCCACAACCGTAATTCCATTGAGTTTTGCAAACAGAAAATGTCCCAGCTCATGTATGATAATAATGACGCTGAACACGAGAAGTGCTATAAGAATCTTCAATCTACCACCTGCTTTCAATAAATTCGTATACGCTCTGTTCCGTATCAAGAATCTGATTCACATCCGGGTGTTCTATTACCCGGTGACAGTCCATGCAACAACGTATGATTTCATAGATCTGCACAAAACCAATCTTCTGCTTTAAAAATTTGCTCACTGCACGTTCATTTGCCGCATTGAATACAGTTGGCATCGAGCCTCCTATTCTGGCCGCCTCAAACGCATATGCCAGTCCCTTAAAGGTCTCAGTATCCGGATTCTCGAACGTAATGCTCCCGAGTTTTGCAAAATCCAGCCGTTCTCCGGCCAGATAACGACGCTCCGGATAATAAAGTGCATACTGAATTGGCAGTTTCATATCCGGAGTCCCAAGCTGAGCCATTACTGCTCCGTCCTGAAACTGAACCATCGAGTGAATTACACTCTGCGGCTGAATGACTACCTGAATCTGATCTAGCTCCGTGCCGAACAGCCATCTGGCTTCCATTACCTCCAGCCCTTTATTCACCATACTGGCAGAATCAATCGTAATCTTCTGTCCCATTGCCCAGTTCGGATGCTTCAGCGCATCTGTAAGCCCTACATTCTGCAACTCTTCCCAGCTCTTTGTCCGAAATGGCCCGCCGGATGCCGTAAGCAGAATTTTATCAATCTGTCTGCCATTTTCGCCGTTTAAGCACTGAAAAATGGCACTGTGTTCACTGTCCACCGGCAGAATCCGAATACCGCATTCTTTTGCCAGTGGCATAATAATATGCCCTGCTGTCACCAGAGTTTCTTTATTCGCAAGAGCAATGTCCTTCCCTGCGCGTATTCCTTCTATTGTCGGCAAAATTCCGATCATCCCGACAATCGCTGTCACCAGAACTTCCGCTTCCTCACACACGGCGACCGCCTTCAGTCCGTCCATCCCGGAGAGAACTGTAACCTGCATATCGGCAACGGAAAGACGAAGCTGTGCCGCATCCTTTTCCTCCCATACCGCAGCAAGCCTTGGCTTAAATTCTCGGATTTGCTGCTCCAGAAGTTTTATATTTCTGCCTGCGGCCAATGCTGCCACACGAATATCCCCATTTGCACGGACTATTTCCAGTGTCTGCGTACCGATCGACCCTGTAGAACCTAAAAGTGATATTGTTTTCATTTGTATCCTTTCCCGCTCGCCTGTGTTCTCCCACACATGCTCCAGAACAGACGCTTTATCCCATCAGCGCCTGCGCCAGATAATAAATAACCGGAGCGATAAAAATCACGCTGTCAAACCGATCCAGAATGCCTCCATGCCCGGGAATCAGCTTTCCATAATCCTTAATCCCATGATTCCGTTTGATTGCCGATGCCGCCAGATCTCCCACCATAGAAATGAGCGCTCCTGCCGCACAGATCATTGCAAAACTTACCATGTAATTTTCATTTTCACTTATATGTCCGGAAATTGCCGCCGCATAGGCTACGCCCAGAAGCGCTGCACCAACTACGCCTCCCACGGCACCCTCCACGGATTTCTTGGGACTTAATTTGGGAGCCATTTTGTGTTTCCCGATCAGCATCCCAACGCAGTATGCACACGTATCACATCCCCAGGATGCCAGGAAAATCAGCCACACCAGAAACGCGCCATTCTTCATACAGCGGAGCTCATAAATATAGGAGAGCATAACCGCCACATACACCACGCCAAAAAATGCCCCCGTCACCTGATCTGTTGTGTAGCGCGGATAAGTAAAAACGTAGACTCCCATAAACAGAATCAACAAAGCAATCAGCGCTGTCATAGTATATGCTGTAAAACCTGAAATTACTATTGTATAATATCCAAAACATCCCAAATATCCGACTGCGGCAAGCGGAGAAAATCTTTTATCCTCAATGCCAAGCGCTTTATACAGTTCCAACAACCCAATAATTGAGATTGCAAGCAACGTCGCTGCAAGCACCGGCCCACCGGTAATCATCACTGCAAGCGCAACCACAACCAGAACAATTCCGCTGATCAATCTCGTACGAAACATTATCTATTCCTCCTTCACACCACCGTAACGCCGGTCCCGGTTGTTAAATTTTTCAATGGCACTTTGCAGGTGTTCTTTTTTAAAAGCCGGCCACGGCACATCCGTAAAATAAAACTCTGTATAGGCAAGCTGCCACATCAGATAATTGGAAAGTCTCTGCTCTCCGCTCGTGCGAATCAGCAAATCCGGGTCTGGAATCCCTGCCGTATCAAGATAATCCGAAAAACATTCCTCCGTAATCTCCTGCGGCAACAGCTTCCCGTCGCAGCAGTCTGACGCCACGCGCCGGATCGCCCTTACAATCTCATCCCGGCTCCCATAGTTAATCGCAATCTGAAAATTCAATCCCGTGTTGTCCTTTGATGTTTCGACCAGCTTTCTCAGACTTTCCTGCAAATCCGGAGCAAGGGCAGACGGATCGCCAAGAACCCGTACCTTCATATTGTTATCTCTTGCTGTCTTGATACAGGTTTTCGTGTAACTCCGGAACAGTTTCATCAACGCATCCACTTCATCTCTGGAACGTTTCCAGTTTTCTGTCGAAAAAAGATACACGGTAAGATATTTGATTCCCATATGATAGGCATCCTCACAGATGATTTCCAGATTCTTCGCTCCCCGCATATGTCCGTAGTTGCGTGGCATTCCTTTACTTTTTGCCCATCTCCCGTTCCCATCAAGAATGATTGCTACATGCTGCGGAATTACCATAACTCTTTCCTCCCAAAAAAAGGGGGGGCATGGCGCTGCCCCCAAAATATCTTATACTGTCAGAATCTCTTTTCCCTTTTCGTCTACTGCGGTCTCAATATCTTTAATATATTTATCTGTCAGTTTCTGAATTTTATCCTCCAACTCTTTAATTTCATCTTCAGAAACGTCCGTCTTGCCAAGTTTTTTCAGATAGTCATTTGCATCACGGCGGATATTGCGAACAGCAACCTTTGCCGCCTCGCCTTTTTTCTTCACATCCTTCACAAGATCTTTTCTGCGCTCCTCCGTAAGCTCCGGGAAGATCAGGCGAATGATACGTCCGTCATTGGATGGATTGATGCCAAGATCTGAAGTCAGAATTGCTTTCTCGATCGCTTTAACCAGAGAAGCTTCCCACGGCTGAATCTGAAGTACACGCGGTTCCGGTACTGTGATATTTCCTACCTGCTGAAGCGGGGTCGGTGTTCCGTAATAATCGACTTTTATCTTGTTCAGTACGTTCGGATTTGCACGGCCTGCACGAATCGTCCCAAATTCCGCCAAAAGGTTGTTATACGTTTTTGTCATCTTTTCATCATAAACTTTAATTCTTTCATCCATTTCTCTTTCCTCCTGTTATGGTATCTTATTTTTCCTTATACAGTAACCTTTGTGCCATCCAATGTCCCGTTTGCCGTATTTACAATACTATTTTCCTGATTCAGCCCGAACACAAGCATCGGCATATGATTCTCCATGCACAGAATCGATGCTGCCATATCCACAACCCCGAGCTTTTTGTCAATGACCTCCTGGATGGAAATTTCACTGTATTTTTTCGCATCCGGATGATCTTTCGGGTCACTGTCATAAACGCCGTCGATTGATTTTGCCAGGAGAATCACCTCAGCCTCGATCTCAATGGCGCGAAGTACCGTTGCTGTATCTGTTGAGAAGTACGGATGCCCCGTACCGCCTGCGAAGAATACCACCCGTCCCTGGGCAAAATACTCGTTCACCTTGTCTTTTGAAAATAACTCTGTAAACGCACCGCACGCAAACGGTGTCATAATCGCTGTCCCAATCCCGACACAACGGAATATCTCAGAAACATAAATGCAGTTCATCACAGTCGCCAGCATCCCAATCTGATCTGCCTTCGTACGGTCAATCCGCTCACTGGAACGGCCGCGCCAGAAGTTTCCGCCTCCGATCACAATGCCAATCTCCATCCCTGCATCCACAAGCTTTTTCACCTGCTCTGCCACGCCAAGGACTGTCGGCTCATCAAATCCAGTCTTCTTATCTCCGGCCAGCGCTTCACCGCTCAGCTTTAAAAGAACTCTTTTCATGGGTTCTTCTCCTTCCATTCCTAAATTTAATGATTAAAGTATACCAGCATTTTCCTGCAAAATCTACTAAATTTTATGATGTGTGTCTCTGCCTTTGCCGCCTCTGCATATACATCTCAGAAAGCTTTCTGATTCCGATACTCAGATAACGGAACACCGGCTCGGTGATGATTGCAAAAATAACCAGAAGCATGATCGTTTTCTTGGAAATTCCCGTAATCGCAAATACCTTGCTGACAAACGTCATACAATAGATCAGACCGCCTGCCATTCCAAACCACAGAATCCAGTGGATCTTTGTCATCGGTGATGCGATCTGGTACAGAATCATCAATCCGACAATAGCCAGAATAATCGTCGATGCAGTCGATACATCTCCTTCGCTCACATTAAACTCCATGCAGAACAGATAAAGCGAACTGATGACGATAAAATCTGTCAGACCGCCGGGCAGTGCTTTAAACAGCACATTGCTCAGAAAATGGCCCTGTATACGGTCCGTATTTTGTTCCTGTGACATAACGAACGCAGGAATACCAATCGTAAACATACTGATCAGAGAAATCTGTGACGGCTCCAGAGGATAATTGACCATCAGCAGAATCGTCAGGATAGAGAGACACAGCGAGAAAATATTCTTTACAAGGAACAGGCTGGCTGTTCTCTCGATATTGTTAACCACACGACGGCCCTCAGCCACTACGGAAGGCATTCTGCCAAAATCGGATTCCAGAAGAACGATCTGGGCCACCTGGGCTGCCGCGTCGCTGCCGGACGCCATTGCAATACTACAGTCTGCGTCCTTAAGCGCCAGGACATCGTTGACACCGTCACCTGTCATCGCAACCGTATGCCCTGCCTTTTTCATTGCACTTACAAGCTGTCGTTTCTGGGTCGGTGTCACACGGCCAAATACTGTATACTTTTCTGCCGCAGCTTTCAGCTGCTCATCATCCGTCAGCGTCGTGGCATCCACGTAAGAATCGGCATCCGAAATACCAGCCTCTTTTGCCACCTCCGATACCGTGACAGCATTATCGCCGGAAATGACCTTGATCTTAACGCCCTGCCTTGCAAAATAACGGAAGGTTTCCGGTGCATTTTCACGAATCGGATTGGCCAGAAGAATCATTCCCATCGGGTCCGCCGGCTGCGTGAGCTTCTCACCATTTAAAATCCCCTGATACTTTGCAAAAACAAGCACACGATAGCCCTGCCTGCTCCAGCATTCAATCTGCGCAGCGTACTGGTCATAGTTTTCCTGCAAAATAAACTCCGGCGCACCAAGTACGTAATTTGCATCCTCAAAAACGGCGCCGCTGTATTTTGTCGCTGATGAAAAGGAATAAACCTTTTCCGGGCGCTTGCCACTGCGCTTCCGGAAATAATCCTTGATCGCTTTCATCGTAATATTATCCGTAGCCATAGCAGCTGCAAAATCGCCTACTGCCAATTCCATTTCCGCTGCTTCCTCGACACTAAAAGCAGCTTCCAAAGCAAATGCTTCCACCTCTTTCTCAGCAGCCTCCAGCTGCGCACCATCTGACGCAACTCCAGCATCTGATCCAGCCACAGCCCCAGGAGCTGTCTGCACCATATCACTAATTTTACGTAAAGGCAGCATCTTTTTAACAGACATTGTATTGTCCGTAATCGTTCCGGTCTTATCCACGCACAGCACGTCAACACGGGCGAGCGTCTCAATACATTTCATATTGTGAACCAGAACCTTCTGCATCGCAAGACGCATAACACTGACTACTAGCGCCGCACTCGTAAGCAGATACAAGCCCTCCGGTATCATACCTATAATCGCCGCAACGGTCGCCGTCACACTGCTTTTTAGAGAAGAATTATTGATAAAGTACTGCTGACTGAACAATATAATACCAATCGGAATAATGACGAAACCGACGATTTTAACAAGACGGTCGAGAGATCGGATCATCTCTGAAACTTCTTCATCATTCATGGCTTTGGCTTCCAGCGTCAGCTTCGAAACGTACGAATCCGCTCCCACCTTCTCAACACGGGCCCGGCACTCACCAGAAACGACGAAGCTTCCGGACAGCAGAGAATCCCCTTTCTTTTTGGAAATCTGATCAGATTCTCCCGTAATCAGCGACTCATTGACCAGAATCTCTCCGTCCTCAACCACAGCGTCCGCCGGAATCTGATTGCCTGCTGTAAATATCACGATGTCATCAAGCACCAGCTCTTCCGCCTGTATGACTTTTTTCTCCCCATCACGCACAACCGTGCTTTTCGGTGCATTCAGGATACTTAAATTATCCAGCACTTTCTTGGATCGCATCTCCTGAATGATACCGATCAGCGTATTGGCAATAATGACCGGAAGAAACGTGAGATCCCGAAAAGACCCAACCACAATAAGCAATATGGCAATCACGAAAAAAACCAGATTGAAATAAGTAAAAATATTACTGTAAATTATTTCTTTCTGAGATTTTGACGCAGACTCCACCGCATGGTTCACTTCTCCTTGCGAAATCCGCTCCTGTACCTGCTCCTGCGTAAGGCCGCGCTCCAGCTCAGGCGAATACCGCTTCAGTGGGATAATATTATCCGGAATACGGTACTCTTCCGGAATCACTTTCGTCTTATTCAGCTTCTGCTTCATCGCTTTGAGGCTCCGCCAGAGATCCTTTTCTTCTTTTTGCGGCTGAACCGTCAGTTCAAATTCCTGAAGCTCTTCTTTGTTTTCTAATTCTTCCAACTTTTCCACGTTCAAAACCTCTTCCTGTCTTTCCATTTCATTTTTTAAATCTTACCATACTTTATGTTATTTTTTAACCCTGCAAATTCTGAAATTTTTTTAAACAAATTCCCACAAATTTCCCCGTCACATTCTTTCTTGTCACATAACCTGAATTCTGCTATACTTTTATGCGGAATATCCATAAACAAAGGAGAAAAATCATGCCTTTTCATATACCGAAGAAACTGATGAACGCTACTACTTTTTGGTATCTGCTGCGCCTCGATAAAAGCTGCAGCGCAGACCCGCAAAAGGCCAAAAGCGTTCAGAATCATAAGATACATAAATTAATGAAAAAAGCATACGAAATTCCGTTTTATCGGAAACGATTTGAAGAAAACCATCTGACGCCGGATGATTTTCACAGCAGTGAAGATCTCGTCAAATTCCCGGTCATCACCAAGGATGAGCTGCGCGTCTGGATGAAGGAGCTGTATGATGCACACCCCGAAACCCGCGATCAGTGGGACGCTACCAGCACCAGCGGATCTACGGGTATCCCGCTGCGTCTCTACCAGTCCCAAAGAGAACGTGCCTGCGCGAACGCCAGTTGGATTCGCATTCTTCAGTCCTTCGGGTATCGCCCGTTCACCGGCAAAATGATTTCTTTCGAATCCAGCTACCGTACGGAAAAGAAACAACACGATTCTTTTATCCAGCGTTTCGGGATTTTACAGCGGCGTAAACTCTCCGAAAAACGCTGCGCCGGAGACGGCATGCGCGAAGTCATTCAGGAGCTCAACGAATACAAGCCCGATCTGATCTGCCTTCGCAAAAACTGCATTGTTCGCATTGCTCTGTATGCACAGCAGCATAACCTGACCATCCATCAGCCCAAATGGTACATTCCAGTCAGCGAAATGGTCGATGAGCTCACGCGCAACATTCTCGAAAAAACATTCGGGCCCGGCCTGGTTGACGCTTACGGCAGCGACGAAACCGGAAGCTGTATCATCAAGCGGCCAGGCAAGGACTACTATGACATCTGCAATGATACGCACGTGGTAAACATTTACGACCAGGATGGAAAGCCCGCCGACGAAGGGCGCATCATCATCACCCCGCTTTACAAAACAGAGTTTCCGATTATCAACTACGATATCGGCGATACGGCATCCTCCTATACCAGAAACGGCCTCCGGTACATCACCAGCATTCACGGCCGTCTCAATGATATGATACGCCACGAAAACGGAGAGGATACTTCTGTACTTGAGCTTCGAAAAATACCGAACGGAATTACCGGAATTGCCCAGTTTCGCTACATTCAGGAATCCTATCATGACCTGCGCATTGAACTTGTGCGGGACCCGCAGGATCTTACATACAGCCAGCAAGAAATCTCCGCTTATTTCCTGCAAAAGCTAAGCGATCTGTACGGCGACGAATTCCGCATAACAATCAACTGGCTCGACGCAATTCCGCCTGATCCAAACGGCAAATTGCGCTGCTTTGTATGTGAAATCTAAAAGAGGTATTACATCTGTACGGATTCGTCTTTTGCATACCTTCCTAAGGAGGACGCCAGATGTCTGAGAACACAGGAAAACAAACGTTAAATAAAACTGCTTTCAAGGCTGGGATTTTCTATGTTTTTTCCCAGCTTTTTGTGCGCGGCATTACGTTTTTAATGACGCCCGTATACACGCGCCTTCTGACCCAGGTTCAGTACAATGAAATCAAAATTTTTGAATCCTGGCTCCTGATCTTTGCACCGGCAATGTCCTTGTGTCTCTGGCGAAGTGTCGAACGCGCAAAATACGATGTCAAAGAACATTTCCATGAATTTGTTTCCAGTGTACAGACACTTTCTTACCTGTCGATCACGGGATTTTTCCTTCTGTTTCTTGTTTTTAAAGAGCCATTGCAACGCATCTGCTCCATGACCGACTTTATGATGTACATCGCTTTTCTGTACACGTATGCGCATACCAGCATTTTTTATTACCAGCGGCGCGAAAAGCAGATGATGCGCTACAAGGCCAGCACTGTCTTTACGGCTGCCACAGTCATTCCGGCAACACTCCTTTGCGTGCTTCTCCTCTACCTCGGAAAAACCAGCGGACACGAGGACGCGCTTGTTGCACTGCGCATTGGCGGATATTATATCCCCATGATTCTTGGGGGATTTTTTGTCGCTGTACGGATGATCTGCCAGGGAAAAAAGCTGATTCATCTGACCTACTGGCGCTATGCGCTGCACTTCAGCCTGCCTCTGATTCCTGAGGTTCTTTCCATCCAGATCATGAACCAGGCTGACAAACTCATGGTTTCCCATATGGTCGGAAAAATCAGCGGTTCTATTTTCAATCTTGCTACAAATGTTTCCTATATTATCTGGATTCTCGAGGATTCTGTCTGGAACGCCTGGCTTCCCTGGATGTACGAAAAAATCTCGCGCAAAGAAGAATCGGACATCGCACATGGCTGGAACATCCTGATGCATTCCTTCGGCGTTATCTCCTGGCTCCTCGTGCTGTTTGCGCCCGAGATCGTACTGATTCTTGGCGGCAAAAAATACGGAGACGCTATTTATCTGATCGCCCCCATGGTAACTGGTACCCTGTTTCGGTTCTACAGTTACAGCTATACCGCTGTCCAGAATTATTACAAAAAAACAGGAGCAGTCGCAGCCTCCACCGTTTCTGTCATGATTTTAAATGTTATTTTAAATTATGTATGCATCCGCCAGTTCGGTTATCAGGCTGCGGCTTATACAACCGCCTTCAGTTATCTCGTACTCCTGTGCATCCAGGCTGCCATGGAAAAAAAGCTGACCAAAAAACAGCTGATCCCCCTGCGCCAGACTCTGCTGATCTCCTGCGGGTACTTTGCACTGTGTATCATCACCATGCCGCTCTATTCCTGCCATTTTCTCCTGCGCTGGGCCATCGCCCTGTGCCTCGTTCCACTCGGTTACAGATACTTCACTCCGCATCTGAAAACCATGCTCCACATGCTAAAAAATAAGCCAAAAAAATAGAGGGCCGCGCGCCCTCTTACAACTATATTATTGCACTGTAATTTTAATATGTTCCAGCACCTCATGCAGCTTATCTACCGCACCTTCCAACGTGTCGCCCTTCGTCACCACATGGCCAATCCGGTGCGGTCCCACATGAAACTTCTTCACTGGATCTCCCACCTTATAGTCAAACTGGATTTCATAAATATCATCATCCGGCTGATTTCTGTTTTCGATCGACGTGATAACGCCATCACGGTCGCTTCGCAGAAGCATACTCGCATTCGGAACAGCCTGTGTCTGCGGGAACTCCACTTCCTCTCCGAGAGCTGCCAGAATCAGCTTTTCATAATAGTCATACCCATAATAAATGGACACCAGTTCGGCAAGACAGGTTGCTCCGGAGCGGCCTCCAAGTTCCAGCACATACGTCTGATTGTCCTTCAGAATAAAGTCCGCATTGATTGCGCAATTGTCAAGCCCCATAGCTCGAACCGCATTCGTAAGCTGTACCTTCATATCATCAATCACTGTCTCGTCCAGATTGTACGGAGCAAAATGCCCGACCGGTACGCCCGTATCACCCTGGAACACGTAGTCGCCATGTGGAAGAATAAACTTCACCTCTCCGTGATACACAAACGCCTGCGCGCCAAATTCTTCCCCCTCAACAAACTCTTCGATGATAAAAGACTGATTGCGCGTAATCGACTTTACCACACTGCGGGCCGCTTCAAACTCCTCCAGCGCATTCACGCGGATAATTCCACGGCTTCCGGAAGAATCAATTGCTTTAAAGATCAGAGGAAAGTTCAGTTCTTTCACTTTTTCATACATGTCATCTTCAAAAGAAAGTTCCCGGAATCTCGCAGTCCGTACTCCGTATTCTTCATATTTTTTCTTCATCAGAATTTTATTGGAAGCAATCTTTGCCGCCTCAAAGCTGAGGCCGGACAGTCCCATCTCATCGCAGACTCTGCCGATCGTAATCACCGCTACATCCGTTCCTGCCGTCACAATGCCATCAATCTTTTCACGCTTTGCAATTTCCAGCACCTTTTCATAATCCACAGTATTCTCGTAGCAGACCTGGTCTGCAACTTCAAACCCCGGATAATTGCCCGGAATACTGACTGCAATCGTATAAATCCCCATTTCTTTTGCCTTTTTGAGCAGTGGAACCTGATAAATCCCGGCTCCCATGATCATCAGCTTTTTCATACGTCCTCCCCTTTCCTTTGATGCACTTCCCGTACCACAAACTGCGGATTCTTGCTCATTCCGAGGAAAATTCTTCCTATATATTCACCGATCATTCCCATAAACAGTAGGTTGAGTCCAGAAAAAAAACAAATAGCAACCATCATGGACGACCAGCCGATATAGGTGGCCGGACGTACCAGCTTCTGCACAACTACCGCTACAGCGCCGAGCAGTCCCATAACTGAGAAAAAGAAACCTGCATACATTGCAAGTTGCAGCGGTACAATCGAAAATCCAAGAATATTCGACCAGAGTGCCAAAAGCTTTTTAAACGTGTAATTGGAGCTTCCGACTTCCCGTTCAAAGTGCTGAATCGGTACAGAGCTGATGTTTCGCGTTGTCCGCAAAAACAGTCCCTGCAGATGCGTGTAAGCGCTTTTATACTCTACCGCATAGTCCCGGACAAAACGCCGGATAATCCAAAAGCTCGAGGTCTTCAGATCTTTAGGCTTTTTGAGCAGAATTCTCACGGACAGATAGTTGACATAGCTGCCAAAATTCCGGAACCTGCTGTGCTTCTTCTGCGGATAATATCCATATACAATGTCGTAACCCTTGTCAAACTCCTCCAGCAGATACTGAAGCTGGGACGGATGCGTTTGCATGTCGTCATCCATTGCAAGAAACGCATCCCCCTGCGCATGGTTGAGCCCTGCCATTACAGCATTGTGCTGCCCTGCATTTTTGGCAAGCTCTACCACTCTCACACAGGAATAATCCCGGACAAGTGAAAGCAGCGCCGCCATCGTATCTCCGCCATCCGGCGAACAATCGTCAACCAGAACAAATTCATAATCCTTTTTATCCAGACGTTCCAGTTCCTGCATCGTCATCTCAACAACCTTGCGTATGGTCTGCGACGACCGATAGCATGGAATGATAATCGAGTACTTCACCTTGTTCTCCTTCAGCCGCAGCTACGACTGATTTTCCTTCGTTTTATCAGCCACCCTGCGGCAAGTAATATAATAAATAATACCACCGCCCCCGGCATAATGACAAGGGCGTATTTCACAGCCGGAATCTCAAACGTAAGCTTCACCGAATGCTTTCCTGGCGCAAGGCGCAGCGCCATATACGTATAATTTGCGCAATGGATTTCCACCTCTTCTCCGTCCACGTACGCTTTCCAGCCCTTCTGATACGGAATGCTGAGCACCAGCAGTTTTTCCCGGTCAAGAGAAATTTCTCCTGATACCTCGTTCGTTCCGATCGTCACGTCTTCCAGGACATGCTCCGTAAGCTTTTCCGTATACAGTCCCATATTCTCCATCGGCTGACTGTAAACGGTAAGATCTTCAAAATCAATTTTTCCGGAACGGTCCATCGTAATCTCGCACGATGTCACGGGTTCCTCATGGTAACCCAGATTAAAAACGTAATCCTCCTGACCGGTTCCATAACGATAATCCTCTGCTTCAAACGTATAGCTGAACCTGCTGCCCGCCGCCCGGAAGGTAAGCCGAATCGGCGTCTCAGACTGATCTCCTTTCAGACGCGCATCGTGTAAAACAAGATACGTCTCTGCATCCGGCAGTGACTGAAATTCCAACGTTATTTTATACGTATTCTTTTCCGTTCCGTTAATCTCTTTTTCCAGGGGCTCCCCAGTGCCTGCCACAAGCGCATGTTCCTCAAGGACTGCCCCTTCCTCCGTAATATCCAGGATTTCAACCGTTCTGCCTGTAATAACAGGCGTCTGTCCGTAACCGCTGTCTGCCTTTGCCAAAGCCAGCTCCTCCGAAAGCACGGCCTGCTGCAACATAACTTCCTGGCGCTCCAGAACCGGATAAGCTTCCAGCTCCTCCTCCGTAATCGCCATGTCATACGTGTACCCGATGGGAAGCGCGTACTGATTTTCGCAGACCGTTGTCTGCTTTCCGTCAATCTTCGTGCTCAGCACATCCTTATATCCGTACGGCAGCGGAAGCCCCGGTTCATCAAAATAAGCATAATATTTAACCGCTGCAAGCGCATCCAGGAAGGTCCGGTTATTCATGCCTTTGAGCTGTGTCATGCTGTAGCTCGTACAGCCCATCTGCCTCAGATAATCCTTGATACGGCCATTGTACGTGCTGCTGACCGTCGTATTACTGTTATATCCGAGTACACTCGGCATATTGCTTGTATAGTAGGCAAGCTTTGGCATAGCGCTTCTGTAAAAACTCTCATCCCCAACCTCTGATACTGCCCGCAGCGGCGTGTTCATCTCCTCCATGACAGCTTCCCCAGGGGCTGTAAAATCATGAATCACACCATCCATCTCATACAGGGAAAAGCCCTGATACAAGACAATCCCCGCTGTCAGGCAAAGCATCAGGCACTGCTTTGCTGCCTTTGATACGCGTCGGTTCTCTTCCTGGTTAAACAAAAGAACAAGAAACGTAACGACAAGAAGCACAAAAGCTGCCTGTACATAAAGCGTACTTTTGTATTTTCCGAAAAACGCAAGGAATCCATACACTGCCATAAGACCCGCCAGCACGCGTTTTTCTGATTTTTTCAGTTCCAACATATCCGGATAACATTCTGTCACCGTAAAAGCCGCAACCAGCGTAATCATGTAACTCCAGCGATTGATCACCGCACTGAAGCCGCTGAAGATAAACCCAAACACCGGGAACGCCGCAAAAACAAGGGCAATCACAGAAAATGCCTTTAATTCTTTTCTGCCTTTCCGGAAAAACAGAAACGCAATCGCCAGCATGGCAATCGGCAGATGTCCCAGACGCATCCATTCTCCCGGTGAATTTGCCGTTGTCAAAAACGTCAGAAAACAGCTCACCAGCCACTCCGCCCGATAAAATATCAGGCTGGCAGTCTTAATATAAGCCGCATCGCCACGCCCGGAGCCGAGGTAACGGCCAAATGTCGTGGCAAGCACAATACAGGACATTGCAACACCGAGCAGATAACTTCCGCTTATGACAAGCCCCCTGCCCATAAAATTCTGAAAGGTCTTTTTCGTCCTGTCCTTCTGACAGAAAAAACGCACCAGAAAGTAAACGCCCATGGCAATCGTATTCATGTACAGGTAGTAATAATTGGAAAAAAGAGAAACAGCCACAAAAACCGTACACAGATACCAGCGCTTATGCCGCAGGATCTCTTCGATCGAAAGAATCAGAAGCGGCAGCATAATCATCGGAACCATGAACATCGGATGCATGGCCCCTCCATTCAGGGCAAAGCCACAGACCACATAAACAACGCTTCCCAAAAACGTCGCAAAATAATTTTTCTTAAAGTAAAGGCACAGAATCGAAAAAGTCACGCCGCTCAAATAAAAACGCAGCAGCGTCACCAGACTGTATGCAAACTCCAGGTGCTCTTCCCCGAACAGAGCATACAGAAAATACAACGGTTCGAGACTGTAAGTGATCTCTCCTCCAAGCCCGGATGCAAAATCATACATCGGCAATTCAAAATGACCGCTGAATACTCCGGCCACTAAATCTCTCATATACTGGGAAAAATAAACCACCTTCGGAAAGTACTGGGAAATTCCGTCTCCGGTATAAATAAGCGTCTTTCCCCGCAAAACAAAGTCAAAAAACGCCAGAAACAGAACAAACGCAAAACCTGCCGTAAACAGCACAAAATACGCTGCCGTTTTATGGCGCACCTTCTGCTCCACATAAACGCTCACCGCTTTGCAGCACCAGGTCAAAAGCCAGAAGCCTGCAAATCCAGCCGCAATCAGTCCCATCACAAGCGCTGCCACAAGAAGCACTTTCCAGATATCGGCTCCGGCGAATAATCCGGCTGCGGATATCACAAACATCAAAATAAAATAAATGCCGAAAACAGCTTCTATCTTTTCACAGGCAAAGCGGATTCCCTTAAACCGAAGCGTCAGCTCCGCAAGACCTTCTGCAAAAACATACACCAGATAAACAGGCAAAAAAGACATGGCAACGCGGCAGACATCCCGCGCAAACGTTCCATACAAAAGCAGGGACACAGCGGTAAAACCCGCACAGACAAGCGCCAGATGCCAGTCAAACGCCGGCTTTTTCTCCTCAATCCAGATGCCAAAGAGGAAAAATACAAAATACGGTACCGCAGGAACTCCAGGCTGCACAGCAGAACCTATCAGCGACGCCACCACCACATATGCATCTGTCTCTACCCGAAACGCAGCGCACAGAAGCAAAACACCGCCCAACACTGCCATTTTCTTTTTATGCTTTACCAGCTCTGTAAGTTTGTCGTCCGCAAACCAGACAGCCAGAAGAGTCAGGGCCATTGCAAAGAAAACAGCCGACACAGCCGGAATCCGCAGCAGTGAAATCACATCTGCAAGCACCTGAATCACCGCGTATTTTTTCTGTGCAACCGCGGCGCCGATAATCTGCCGCTTTATTTCCAATGCAAACGTCAGTAAAAAGAAATAAAACAGATAACGGCCCGCTGTGCGTAAAAGCCATCTTCTCCGGTGCTGTGCGGAATTTTGCCTGCGCATCCGTCCATACTGATATCCAATCCGGAAGATAAATCCGGGAACAAACACAGCATAGAGAAGCATATTGACTTTATTTACCAACTGCTCCTGCCCGGTTTTCCCGATCAAAAGCTGCGTTGCAACAAAGAAAAAAAAGCACGCAAACAACAGGAAATTCATTTCCTGGTCACATCGGTTCTGTCTGACTACCGTTTCTTTTTTCATTTCTCAAATCCTTTCCCACTGCCCCGAAACCATTTGCTCATTTGCTATATTCCCAGCATCCGCGTTGCGATCTGGAAATAAATGACCAGGGAGACTGCATCCACGATCGTCGTGATAAACGGACTCGCCATCACAGCCGGATCAAATCCAATCTGCTTTGCAAGCATCGGGAGCATACAGCCTACCACCTTCGCCACCATAACCGTAATCACCATGGTCAGACACACGATAAACGCCACCTGCATGCCTACGTGATCAAACAGCATCAGCTTTGCAAAATTCACAACAGCGAGCGTGATACCGCACAGGACCGCCACCCGCATCTCCTTCCACACAACCTTCAGAATATCAGAAAATTCCACCTCTCCAAGTGAAATGCTACGGATAATGGTCACAGACGCCTGTCCGCCTGCATTTCCTCCCGTATCCATGAACATCGGAATATACATCGTCAGCACTGCATACGATGCCAGCGCATTCTGATAGCCCTGAATAATCGCCCCGGTAAACGTTGCTGAAATCATCAAAAACAGCAGCCACGGAATACGTTTCTTGAACGTCTCAATCACAGAAGTCTTTGTGTACGGCTTGTCCGTCGGCGTAATGGCCGCCATCATTTCGATATCCTCCGTGGCCTCCTGCTCGATAATATCCATGACGTCGTCAACTGTAATAATGCCCACCAGACGATTTTCACTGTCTACAACCGGCATTGCATCAAAGTCGTATTTCTGGAACTGTCTGGCAACCTCCTCCTGGTCCATCAGCGTATTGATCGTGATGACATTCTCCTCCATCAGATCACCGATCCTCGCGCCTGACCGGCTGAGCAACAACATACGCAGGGAAATGGTCCCGCGGATTTTGCGATACTGGTTTGTCACATAACACGTATTGATCGTCTCTTTATCAATCCCGACTCTTCGTATACGTTCAATCGCCTGTTCCACCGTGTAGCTTTCCTTCAGATCAACAAACTCCACGGTCATGATACTTCCAGCAGAATCCTCCGGATATTGCAGCAGATGATTGATCGCCTGGCGCGTTTCCGGCGTCGTCTGTGCGAGCAGCCGTTTCACCACGTTGGCCGGCATCTCGTCAATCAGGTCTGCGGCATCATCCGCATACAGATTTTCAATGATCGTCGCCGCCTCACGGTCGGTCAGCGAAGTAATAATTTCCTGCTCTACTTCAATAGGTAAAAAAGAGAATACATCCGCCGCAATCGCCTTTGGCAACATCCGGAACACTTTGATCAGTTCACTTCCGGGCAGCTCCAGCTCTTCCATCATGTCCGCAATATCCGCCTCATTCATCTCTACGATTTCGCTGCGGATTTTTGCGTACTGTTTATGCTCGATGTATTCTCTCATCATTTCGATATCCAACATAGCAAAAAACCTCCTTATATGCAGTTTTTATGATAGGGTCAGGCCCAGGAACATCTGTTGCACTATTCGTCGTACTATGACTGTTCTTCATAAAAACCACCACCTTTCTTTGCTATGCTATTTTCTAGCTGTGCGCAGATTCAACTGGCACATATCATTCTCTGCCGGCCATGCTTATCCTTGCCTGGTCATTCCCGACCTACGTATTCCATCACGCATCGGGAACATCCTTGCCCATCCGACTAAACTGTCGGATTACCCACGCCCCCGCAAGGCCACACAGCGTCCCGGTCAAAATGCCTCCGAGCACATCCGTCGGATAGTGCACCCCCACATATAACCGTGAAAACGCAGTTAAAAATGCCAACACTAAAGCCAGCCATTTCAACCGACATGCATGGCAGACACAGACAATCGCAACCGCTGCCGCAAAAGCCGCGCCGGAATGCCCGGACGGGAAAGACCAATCCCGCTCCTTCGGCACAAGAAGCGTAAGCCCTTCCAGCGCCTCATACGGACGCACCCGGGCTACCAGATTTTTCAGAAACATATTATTGACCAGCAAAGAGAACAGAAGTCCCATAATCCCCGCTGCCCCTGCCAACCGCGTACGTTTCCAAAACAGCAACACGACACTGAGCACAATCCAGATCATGCCATAATCTCCAAGCCTTGAAATAAGAACCATCAGTGGTGTCACACACGACACTCTCAGATGCTCCTGAATCGCGAGCAATATATTCCCATCCAATGCCAGCAATGCTTCCATGTCATATGTTCCTCCTGCGGTATGTTCTGAAAAACAGGTGCTTCATTTACCTAAAATCCACTTGCTCATTGTACCTCATTTAGCTTCCGACCGCAAGACAAAAAAGAAAACTGCTGTTCCTTTCACATAATTGTCTAAAAAGAACAACAGCTTAAGATCTGTCTAATTATTAAGGCATTTCTTACAGATACGCCTCTATCTGCGCCCGTGTCGGTAAAGACGCGATCGCCCCCTTAGTCTGCACACAGATAAAACCAGAGACGTTACCATACTCAATCGCTTTCTGAATCTTCTCCGCTGTCAGATCCTGCACACGGCTGACTTCCTGTATCCGCAGGCATGAAAGAAATCCACCCCAGAATGCATCGCCGGCTCCGGTAGCATCTACTGCTTTCGCCTTTCTTCCTGCGATCTCAATCGTCTGTCCCTGGAAATAAGCACGCGCACCTGCACTTCCAAGAGTCAGGACTACAACGGCAATCCCGTATTCTTTCATCAGACCGAAGAGATTCTCCTCTCCGCCTACCATATCTACTTCTTCTTCCGATATTTTCAGAAAATCAACATATTTCAGAACGTCCATCACACACTTCGCGCATGCGCTCTGGTCGTCATCCCACATGACATTGCGGTAATTCAGGTCAAAACTGACCAGCTTTCCCTTTTCATGTGCAAGCCGCATTGCCTTTACCGTCGCCTCTGCGACCGGATGTGCTGATAAAGAACAGGAACCCGCATGAATCATCACGGACGCTTCGATATCCTCCGCTTTGACATCCTCTTCACAGAGCAACATATCAGCGCCCGGCTTTCTTGCAAACGTAAACTTACGCTCGCCATCTGCCTCAAGCGTTACAAATGCCATTGTCGTCACAGCTTCCCTGCAAAACTCCGGACAAGCCGCCTTCACATCGTGTTCTTTTAACGTATCCATCAGAAAACGGCCGAAATCGTCGTCCCCAACCTTGCAGCACATACTGACAGAAAGCCCGTTCTTTGCTGCTGCAATCGCTACATTGGCCGGAGCGCCTCCTGCCTTTCTGATGTAGCTGGCCGGTTCACTGCCTGGAATAAAATCAATCAGCATCTCACCAATACTATATACGTCTGTCATCTCGCTCCTCCGGATGTCCATTTTACTCTACTTCAGCGTTCAGTTCTTTCAGGTAATCATCCAGTGACGAAGTATCCATTGTATACGTCTGTTTTTCTGTAACACTACCATCCGGAGCGGTCACTCCATTATATACAGAAACCCCAACCCAGCCTACCAATACTAAGCCTACCAGAGAAAGGCCCGCTTTCGTGGCCATCCACTGACGCTTCTCCTTTTTGATAAGTTTGGCGCGGTTTTTCTTTTCTTCTTTATAGCGGTCAACTTTTGCCTGACTCATATGTCATCTCTCCTTCTCACGTACTCGGAGCAGCGCACATCCTGCTTTTCTGCCATAAATGCCCACGCTCCCTTTACTTAAACAGTATACACGATTTGACCGATATTTCAATGTTTTTTTGTACTACAGAACAACAATTACGCCGCCGTCATTCGCATACATCGAGGAAATCCCTGCTGTGTCGAGTAAAATGGCATCTTTTACCTTAACCTTCTCTAAAATAGCGTCACGCACCATGGCTCCGCGTTCCGGACAGTTGCAATGGGAAACTGCAAGCACCCTCTCTCCTGGATTTTCCACCTGCTCCGCTACATATTCGACCATCTTCACCAACGCTTTATTAATCCCTCGCGCCTGGTCAAGCTGGAATATCGTTCCCTCCGGCGTCGCTCCCATCACCGGTTTGATTTTGAGCGCAGACGCCAGAAATGCTTTTATATTGCTGAGCCGTCCATTTTTCCGTAAAGTCTCCAGATTTTCAAGCACAAAATACGTCTTCTGCGTGTCAATATACGCTTCGACCGTTTCTACAATCGCTTCAAACGACATCCCGGCCGCCTCAAGCTCCTGAATTTTTCTTGTAATCAATGTCTCGCCAATCGAAGCAGACCGGGAATTAAATACGTGAATCTTCATCTCCGGGCGCTCCTCCTGCAGAAGATCTTTCGCAAGCATGGCGCTGTTATAAGAACCGGAAAGCTCTGCTGTAAGTGTCACCGCATAAGCATGATCTGAACTTTTTGCAAACGCCTCTTTATAATAATCCGGCGACGGACATGCCGATTTCGGACAATTCGGACTTTGTGCCACTTTTTTCAGGAAATCTGCCTGATCAAAGGTATCGTCATCCACAAAGTGAAACTCGTCAACCTGCATCGTCAAAGGGGCGCGAATAATCCTCTCATCTGCTTTCATCTGCTCTGTGAGCTCTCCACAACTGTCCATCACAACTACGTATTCCATAGCAACCTCCTGCGCTTTATTATACTCTAAAAAATGTTTTTAAATATTTCGCAATGTAGTTTTCATTACTACATGACTATATCATATGTTCTCCTGTTTGAAAAGGGGGCATTCATCATTTCTTTTTCGAATTGCCAAAAATGGAGGGGGATTGTATAATGTATATAAATGGGGATCTCCGGAGCAAACAGGAAACCGGACAAATCAGGATAAGGAATACAAAAACGGGGGCGTCCGTTTCCAAAACTTTCCGCCCCCAATCCACAACATTATAAGGAGGCATCTCCATGCAGGCATATCAGATACAGGATACCCGGGATTTTATGAAAAAACTATTGCTTTCAGAGACATTTGATACTTTCTTACTCTCGGAAGCTTCGATCACTACGTTTGCTACCTTCCATATAAACGGAACGTTTCATCCGGAATATCTGCATGACAGTGAACTGGAAACAGCGCCGCCTGAAAAATCCGGGTTTACGCTCTGGAAGCGGGTAAGGCCGTTTTTTCTGGAACTCACCAAAGGAAAAAATACGCCGCTAAACTTCCGGATTGTTTTTCGGCTGGCTCCTCACAATATTCAGGCATTGCTGTTGAAAGAAGGAATCCGGATGAAACCGGAAGAGATTGATGGACTGTTTTTGAATATTCACTACGAAGGTTCTTCCGTGAATTGTGTCAGCGGCACCTCTCTTCGCACGTTCTCCCTTGACAAATCACTCGAGCATGCCTGGGATTCCATGCTGCAAAAGTTTTTCCGTCAGAAAGAAATTCCTTTTTGTTAGCACTCTTTCTAATTGAGTGCTAATTTGTTCTTGACATTTCTTTTTTCCGGTATTACTATAAAAGAAATTTATAAAACATTTGATAAAGGAGTGGTTGATCAATGAGCAAGAAAACAGGAAGCCTTTCCATTAACAGCGAAAATATTTTTCCAATCATAAAAAAGTGGCTGTATTCTGATCACGACATTTTTTTCCGCGAGCTGATTTCCAACGGCTGTGACGCAATTACAAAGTTGGAAAAGCTGGAAATGATGGGCGAATATACTTTTCCGGACAATTATAAGAAAAAAATCGAAGTCATTGTCAATCCGGAAGAAAAAACGCTGAAATTTATTGATACCGGTCTTGGTATGACTGCCGATGAGGTAGAGGAATATATCACGCAGATCGCATTTTCCGGCGCCACCGATTTCCTTGAAAAATATAAGGACAAGACCACGGATGACGAAATCATCGGACATTTTGGTCTCGGTTTTTATTCTGCATTTATGGTTGCTGACGAGGTACACATTGATACGCTTTCTTATAAAGACGGCGCACAGGCTGTACACTGGGAATGCGACGGGGGTACGGATTATTCAATCGAAGAAGGCAGCCGTACACAGGTCGGTACTGAGATTACACTGTTCCTCAGCGAGGACTGTCTTGAATTCGCCAATGAATACCGTGCACGTGAGATTATTGAGAAATATTGTTCCTTTATGCCGGTGCAGATTTTCCTCTCAAAGGAAAACGCTCCGCAGCAGTATGAGACAATTGATGAAGATGAGCTCCGCGAAGATGACGTAATCGTTGAGCGCATTCATGAAGACGCAAAGACAGAGGAAAAAGAGAACGAAAACGGTGAGAAGGAAGTCGTTGAAATATCTCCGGCCCGTGACCGCGTAAAAATCAACCAGCGTCCTGTCTCATTAAGCGACACACATCCTCTGTGGACGAAGCATCCGAATGATTGCAAAGACGAGGAATACAAAGAGTTTTACCGTAAGGTTTTCCTTGATTATAAAGAGCCGTTGTTCTGGATTCATCTGAACATGGACTACCCGTTTAATTTAAAAGGAATCCTGTATTTCCCGAAAATCAACACCGAGTACGATTCCATCGAAGGAAAAATCAAGCTTTACAACAACCAGGTATTTATTGCCGATAATATCAAAGAGGTCATTCCGGAATTTCTGATGCTCTTAAAAGGTGTGATCGACTGTCCGGATCTGCCGCTGAACGTATCCCGTTCCGCTTTACAGAACGATGGATTTGTAAAGAAAATTTCCGATTATATCACCAAAAAGGTTGCTGACAAGTTGACCGGTATGTGCAAGACAGACCGAGAGAATTATGAAAAATACTGGGATGATATCAGTCCATTCATCAAATTCGGTTGTATCAAGGACGCCAAATTTGGTGAAAAAATAATGGACTATGTACTCTATAAAAATCTCGACGGCAAATATTTGACTATCAAAGACCTGGTAAAAGAAGACGAGGACAAAAAATCTGGCGAAACCGAGACTGACACGCAGCCAGAAGCTTCCTCGACTGAAGATGGTTCTACAAAAGACAGTGAAGCTGCAGACGCTGAACCGGAAAAACAGACGATTTACTATGTAACAGACGAGGTACAGCAGAGCCAATATATCAACCTGTTCCGTGAATCCGGCATGGATGCGGTTATTCTCCGTCACAACATTGATACCGCTTTCATTTCCCATATGGAGCAGCTCAACGACAAGCTTAAATTCCAGCGAATTGACGCTGATGTCACATCATCTGCAAAAGAAGAAACGGATGCGGAGGCCCTGAAAGAAATCACCGCCACTTTGACTGACCTGTTCCGCAAAGCTCTCGGAAAGGAAAATCTGGAAGTCAAAGTAGAAAAACTTAAAAACGAATCCATTTCTTCCATGATTACGCTCTCTGAGGAAAGCCGTCGTATGCAGGAAATGATGAAAATGTACAATATGTACGGCATGGACCCGTCCATGTTCGGCGGCAGCGAAACACTGATCTTAAATGCCGGCAATCAGCTGGTACAGTATGTGGCCGACCATCAGGATTCAGAAAAGGTTTCGATGATCTGCGAGCAGCTTTACGATCTCGCCATGATTGCACACAAACCGCTCGCTCCGGAAGCCATGACAAGATTCATTGCAAGAAGCAACGAAATTCTGCTTTTGCTTGCGCAGTAAATGCAGATATAAAAAAGTGTGTGTCACACACCTACAAAATAAAAAATGGCAGAAGAATCTCTGCCGCAATTACTTATGCCCTCAGTGTCCTGTTGTTCACTGAGGGCATTTTGTTCTGCCATGCGTATATGGAACGCACGCCGTATCTTCTAAAGATCAAAACAGATCGGTGTCTCCTGACAACAGCCCCGGGAACATTTCTTTTGCAACGGTGTGCATATCCGGAAGATTTTTGCCGGATTCTAACTCTTTTTCTGTCTCTGTTCCTGTTTTCGCCGCTTTCTCTGCGTCTGTCTCTTTCGATTCATCCCTGAAATTTCGGGGATAATACTCTTTTGCCGCCAGGTTTCCCCTGCGCGCTCCCCGGTAATACATATCATCCGGCATTTCAAAACCGATACACCAGCGATATGCTGCTGCATACGCTCCATCTGCCGTATCCGGAATTTCCTTCAGATCATCCAGTATTCCTTTGTAACCGGTATGCAATTCATAATTCAGATATTCAAGCTGCCCCTCGAGCGTATTATAATCAAAGCCGTTCACATTGCAATACAAAATCAGCCTTTGGAAACGCCCCAGATGCCATTGGCAGATTCCATAGCTCGTGCCGCCGTCACCCAAAGCAAGCGGAAAGAAGGAAGATTCCAGATGAATATTTGCAAGCACACCGCACGCAGCCGCATGATTTAATTCCAGTTTTTCCGTCAGATACGCATATATCTTTCTCGTATTTTCCGAAATATTTGCAGGCGGATAATCAAGCGGGTTTACATGAAAACCTTCCATCTGCCGACGTTCTTCCTGAAGCTGGCGAAGCTTTTCCTCATCCCGTTTTCTTGCCTCTCTTTTCACTTCTTCCACAGCCTTCTTTTCTTCCGGTGAAGGCTCTCTGGCAGAAACGACTTCCATGGATTCTATCACAAGCTCTCCGGACGCCCCTGCGCCGCCCTGCTCTTCGTTTGCACCTATACTTCCAGATGCCTCTCCCTCTTCAAATAGCATCTCGTCATTTTCCGAGAACTCCTCGTCCGACACACCGATGCCCTCTCCATATTCCTCACTCTCTGTCCAGACGATCTCCCCCGCCTGACCATAGCAAGGTGCCAAAGCCATTCCCGCAGTTAAAATTCCTGCCATAGCAAACAACCTGTACCGTTCTTTCATGTACCTCATACACCCCTTCTTTTGTTTTCCTGTTATACAGCCTGTTTCTCTATCTATTCTTTAAAAAAATTAGTTTATCACATAGATAAAAGAGTTTCAAATATAAAATTCTGGATTACCAGTATCTCCCCCTCCATACTTACACCTGTTTCACACTTTTCCGCCCCTTCCCCGCTACCGCAGCCTGCCTTGACAAACCCATAAAAAAAAGTTATTCTTTTCAAAGATTATGTTTTAATTCCCATCAAACAGATACAGGAGTTCTTTTATGTCAAACGAGTTCAGACCATTTGGCGGCATTTCAGGGAGCACTCTGAAGCTGATCGCCATTATCACCATGTTTATCGACCACGCCGGAGCCACAGTCTTACAGGCCATCGTGCGGCATCCCGGTATTACATCCATTGCGGAAAAACGTATCTTCTGGAGCCACGTCTACCGCATATCCCGCGATATTGGGCGGCTTGCTTTCCCAATCTTCTGTTTTTTAATCGTGGAAGGGTTTCTGCATACACGAAACGTAAAAAAATACGCCGGAAGGCTCTTTTTATTTGCTCTTCTGTCTGAAATTCCTTTCGATCTTGCATTAAAGGGAAACTGGTTTTATCCCGGAAAACAGAACGTGTACTTTACTCTGCTGATCGGGCTTATGGTTATGGCCGGCATTGTATGGATCACCAGAGGCGGCACACAGAATCTCATTCTGGCCCTGCTTCCCATTGCAGCAGGCATGTATGCCGCTTCCTGGATTGACACAGATTACAACTACAAAGGAGTCTTTCTGATCGCTGTGCTTTATCTGATGCGCAGCAGCCGTCTATACCAGTGCATTGGAGGAGCTGTTTCTGTCACCTGGGAGCTTCCGGCTCCTCTTGCATTCCTTCCCGTATATCTATATAACGGAAAAAGGGGGCTGCGCATGAAATACTTTTTCTACTTCTTCTATCCCGTGCACCTGCTGCTTCTCTATGCAGCGGCAAAATACCTCATTCCACTTTTGCCTCTGTAGATACTGTTTTTATTTTCATTCAATGATCTGATTATACCTCAGTTACAAAGGAGATTGTCATTATGAATAAAAAAGAAATTGCTGAAATCAAACGCCTTTTTCATCCTGACCGCTGTCCCATTACCCGGATCTGCGGCTGCTATGTGGATGGCGAAAAGAATAAAAAAACAAGATTCCGGGAAGCCTTTCTCTCACTGCCCGAAGAAGAAATGTTCAAATATTTTGAGATTTTGAAAAAAACACTGTCCGGTACAATCGGGCGCAATCTTCTCGATATGGAATTTCCCCTTTCACAGGAAGCAGGCGGCGGCGCTCAGGAATATCTGCTGAAGCTGCGCGACAGCCAGTTAAAGGATGAAGAATTGCTCGAAGAATTTTATGACAAGATCATTGAAACCTTTCTGTACCCGGAGAATTATTATATTGTGCTCATTCATGGAGCCTATGACATTCCCAAGAAGGCTTCCGACAATCTCGAAATGTTTGACGCCTCTGACGACGTTTATAACTTTGTTCTGTGCTCCATCTGTCCGGTAAAGCTGACAAAGCCTGGTCTTTGTTATAATGAAGAAACGAATACAATCGAGCAGCGCATCCGCGACTGGTTTGTGGAAGTTCCCGTGACTGGCTTTCTCTTCCCTGCCTTCACAGACCGCAATACCGACATTCACAGTATCCTCTACTATTCCAAAAACCCGGAGGAACTGAACGAAGAATTTGCCCGCCTGCTTCTCGGCTGTGAACTGCCTCTCTCAGCATCTTCCCAGAAAGAGACGTTTCAGTCCCTGATCGCGGATACGCTGCAAAATGACTGTACATATGAAACCGTAAAAACCATCCACGAAACGCTGAACAATCTTCTGGAGGAACGCAAGGATGATCCGAATCCCGTTGCGCTTGCCAAGGACGATGTCAAACGTCTTCTGGCTGAAAACGGCGCCGCTGCGGAAACGCTGGAACATTTCGACGAAGAATTTGAACAGGCCGGGGGCAACAATCAGACCTCGCTCTATGTCTCCAACGTCATCAATACCAGAAAATTCGAAATTAAAACTCCTGCAATCACGATTCAGGTAAAACCGGAATGTGCAGACCTGATCGAGACGCGTGTGCTCGAGGGACGTACCTGTTTCGTCATCCCTGCCGATGAATCCGTTGAGGTCAATGGCATTCCGGTACGTACCGCTGTACATCCGGAGGCGATAGAAGAATAAAAAATGGTCTTTGCAATTCAGTTATATTTTGGTGGTAAAAACTACATCGGCGTACTGTGCATCTTTATCACAGTACGCCGATTTCTTTTCATAGCCCAATTGATTGTGGAATTAACATGCAAAGCAAATGTCCTCAGGCCAAGTACACGTGCAACATCAATAGAACTTCTGCTCCAGACCTTCTACAATCTGGTGCATCTCTGATTTCGTAGTAACATTCCTTGCTGCCTCTACCACCTGACGTTTTTCCTCATCGTTTAAATTCGCATATACATCCATACGCAATTCCTCTTTCTAAAATACTCCCGTCAGTTTCAAGATCCAGTAAATTACCCCGAGTACCCAGCTCGTAAATACTCCGTATAAAATTACCGGCCCCGCAATCGTAAAGATCTTACACCCAATCCCAAACACCTGTCCCTCTTTCTGGTATTCAATGGCAGGCGATGCCACGGAATTGGCAAAACCTGTAATCGGGACCAGTGTACCGGCTCCGCCGAATTTTGCAAGCTTCTGGTAGAGATTCAGTCCGGTCAGAACAACGCTCAGAAGTACGAGCCAGAGCGCACACCAGCCTCCTGCCGTTTCCTCCTTCATTCCCATTCTGTCACACTGATCTAAAATAAACTGGCCGATCGTACAGATCGCACCGCCTGTTACAAAAGCTTTACACATATTCAGAAACAGATTATGCGTCGGTGTCACCTGTTTGACATACTTCTGATATTCCTGCTGTTTTCTTTGCTGTAAAATATCTGCCATGGGATTTCCTCTCTCTCGCCGCAACCTCAAATACGAGGCTGTCAAATTCTGCAAATGATCTACTGCATTTCGCATTTAATAAAAGAATCCCCATCTTTTTGAAAAATATACCTGCTTTTATCCTTCCACAATCAGATATTTTCCATCCGGCATCGCAAAAACCTCTGCCTGGGAAAGCAGCTCGTTCTCATCCATCTCAGACGTATCTGCACCGTTTTCTTCGAAATATTCTTTTACTTCTTTGTAATTGGAAGCCACATACGCCATGCATTCATCGAGAAACTCGTCTGCCTCTTCCAGCGTCTGCGCTACCGGCTCATCAAAAAGCTGGCCCTGTTTTTCCAAAAATGCTTCCACATATTCTTTCTTATACGTCATATCGTTTTCCTTTCCTCTTCTCCGTATGCGGTATGATTCATTTATACAACTTCAAATTGATTGCGATCTAAAATCATCAGCTCAAAAGCTCTCTGCGGATGATTTGAAGTACACCATTTTCCTGCTGCGGCGGAGCGATATGTTTGGCAGCCGCCTTCAGCTGTGGATGCGCATTTGCCACTGCATAGCTTTCGCCGGCCTGGCGCAGCATGCCGATATCGTTGCAGTTATCTCCAAACGCCATGGTCTCCTCCACACGGATTTTCATAAAATTCTGAATCGTCTCCAGCGCATTTCCCTTGTCCACCGAATCATTGATAAAATCGACCCAGCGGGCGCCTGCCACTACGACATTGAGGCGTGTACCGAATTTCTCCTTCATCTGCTCCGCTTTTTCATCCACTCCATCCGCATAATAGACTGCGATTTTATTTGTTCTGCTGCAATACGGAAGGAGGTCCGGCACCCGCACGATTTTATTGTGATAGCCGTTTTCCAGCAGCTCTTTGAACGCTTCATTGGGAGTATCAAGATACAGCATTTCCGGCGTGGAAAGAATGATATCACCCTCTTTTTGTTCCCGCAGGTACAGCAAAAGTTCTTCCGCCACCTTCTGGTCAATAAAGCTGCTCGACATATTTTTGCCGCGGCACATGACATTGGAACCATTTTCTGCGATAAAAATTACATCGTCTGCGACTGGTTCAAATACAGAACGCATACTGACATACTGGCGTCCGCTTGCCACCGCAAACATAATTCCCCGTTTCTTCAGCTCACGGATCATCTCAAACAATTCCGGATCGATCTGATCGGTTCCTTCCGGAACCAGTGTTCCGTCAATATCTGACGCTACTAATTTAATCATTCGCTTCCTCCTGTCCGCAAAATTAAATTTTATTTTTATAAAAATTGCTGTATATACGCAAACACAATCTCATTTTTTACAACTACTGTATATGCGCGCGCATAATCTCATGGAACTGGCGGCCACAGCGCTCCAGCTCACCTAATACAGTATCAATCCCCAGTTCACTCTGATGCCAGGATTCCCTGCTGATTCCCTTTGTCACAACAGGACACACGCAAAATTCTGTTTCCGGAAACTGCTCCTGATAATACATCAGACAGCGTCTCGCATGGAATGCCTGACAACACAGAATCGCACGCTCTGCCTTCACGCCCAGATCTTTCACACATTTTCTGGAATAACACGCATTCTCATAGGTGAACGTAGCCTGGTTTTCACGAATCAACGCATGCTCCGGCACACCTCTTCGCCGTAAAATTTCACAAAGGTAATCGCATTCCGTCTCACAACTAATGTCTGAATATACGCTTTGCGAAGCTTCAAATTTTCCGTTCAGAATGCTGTACTTGCCAGATGGCAAAATATACGGAGCATATCCCTTCTGGTACAGCTCCGCTGCAAGCACGGCCGCTTCCGGATAATTTCCACCCGGCACAAATATGATGTCGGACGGCTTTGGCTCATCTGCAACAAAAATAAAGTCAGTGATACACTCGTAAAATTCCATGTTTGCTCCTGGTATAAAATCGGACGCCCCTTGGCTGCCAAGGGGCTGATTTTGAACTTTGAATCAGTCTGTGACTGACTTTAAAGGTTTTCAAAATATGCTTACTCGTTCAGCGGCATCCAAGCTGTTTTGAGACGCGCCACTGCACTGCGTATTTCAGCTTCTGACAGATTGGCATAGCCAAGAATTACGGTATCCTCTCTGCGTAATCCGGCTGCTCCTACAAAGTAGCCGGACAGACCGTATACTTTTACTTCTTGTTTTGCTGCCAGACGCACTGCTTCCTCCTCATGCATTCCGTTTGTAAAAGTCAGAAGGATATGCACGCCTGCGTGTTCCCCTCTGATTTCACAAATACTGCGCAGAGGCCGAAGCGCTTCCAGCAAAACATCATGGCGGCCTTTGTATACAGCCCGCATTTTATTCAGATGGCGCTCATAATAACCCTCATTTAAAAATGCTGCAATCAGCATCTGATCTACACGTGATACCGTGCAGGATATAGACCGACCGCGGCTTTGGTATAACGACAGCATCCGTCTGGGCAGCACCATGTAGCTCACACGGATCGCGGGTGCGATTGATCTCGAAAAGGTACCTATATAGATGACACGATCGTTTCGATCGTAGCCTTGCAGAGCAGGAATCGGCCTTCCTTTGTACCGAAACTCACTGTCGTAATCGTCCTCTATAATGTAACGGTCTGCTGCTCCCGCCGCCCATTCCAGCAGCTGCATCCGGCGTTTTACCGGCATCACGGTTCCAAGCGGAAACTGGTGAGACGGCATCACGTATGCAATCTGCGCGTCCGTATCCGAAAGCCGGTCAATTCGCATGCCTGACTCATCCATCTCAATGACGCGAAGCTCATTTGACAGGTTGCCAAAGAGTTCATACGCTTTTTTGTACGTCGGACTCTCCATTGCAATCTTCTGCCCTGTGCCAAACATACTGCACAGCAAAAGCAGAAGAAAATCATTGCCTGCTCCAATCACAAGCTGTTCCGGCGAAGTCTCAACACCTCTCGCCTGACGCAGATACTGCGCCAGCGTCAGACGCAGCTCATGCTCCCCCTGCGGGTCTCCGAGCTGAAAGAGCTTACGGTTTTCTTCCTGTAAGATCGTCTTGGACAGCCTGCGCCAGGCATTTTGTGGAAAGCTGTCCAGATCAATGCCATTCGGAGAAAAGTCATACGTAAAGATTTCTTTTGGTTCCTCACGAAATCTTTTTACCTGATTTTGTACCGGCATCAGACGATACAGACCATCCAGCTCACAGACAAAATAACCCTTATATGGAAGAGCTTCGATATATCCCTCTGATACAAGCTGCTCGTATGCCATATCCACGGTGGTACGGCTCACCTGCAAATATTTTGCCAGTTTTCGCGTAGAGGGCAGCCTCTCACCAAAAGGCAGCCCTCCATTTTGAATTTCCTTTTTTATATATTTATAAATCTGCTCATAGAGCGGTATTGATGAATGTATCTCCAGATTTATCGTTAAATCATTCATACAGTTTCATCCTCACACTCCTGTGTACTTTGAGCCATCTGCGGCTTTTCATTCCACAGGTCCTTCTGGCATGTCCGGCTTTATTCTGCTTTCGGCAGCTTGAACGAACTCTTCAGAGATACAATCCGGTTGAATACCAGCGCATCCGGCTTGGAATCCTTTGCATCCACACAGAAGAAGCCCTGTCTTACAAACTGGAAACTGTCGTACGGCTGTGCCTTGGCCAGTTCTGGCTCCAGCAGGCAATCCTTCAGAACCGTCAGGGAATTCGGATTAAGATTCAGAGAACCATCCTCATTGTATACACCCTTCGCTTCGTCAATGATATTCTCATACAGGCGTACTTCTGCTTTTATGGCAGTCTTTGCCGCTACCCAGTGAATCGTTCCTTTCACTTTACGTCCCGTAAATCCGCTGCCACATTTCGTTTCAGGATCATACGTACAGTGAATTTCTGTTACATTGCCGTTCTCATCCTTCTCGAAGCTTACGCATTTTACGAAGTAAGCGCCCATCAGGCGCACTTCATTGCCCGGGAACAGACGGAAATATTTTTTCGGAGGATTCTCCATAAAGTCCTCACGGTCAATATAAAGCTCACGGCCAAACGGCACCTTGCGCATACCGAGCTCCGGATTTTCCAGATTCATTTCCACATCAAGATACTCAATCTGATCTTCCGGATAGTTATCAATAATCAGTTTCACCGGATCAAGCACAGCCATCATACGCGGCCGTTTCAGCTTCAGATCCTCACGGATGCAGTACTCAAGCATCGCGTAATCAACGGAACTGTTGCCTTTGCTGACTCCACACAGATCAACAAACTTCTGAATGGATTCCGGTGTAAATCCACGACGGCGCAGCGCTGCAATGGAGACAAGACGCGGGTCATCCCAGCCGTCCACAATGCCTTCCTCCACAAGCCGTTTGATGTAACGCTTTCCCGTTACAACATTCGTCAGATACAGCTTTGCAAACTCAATCTGCTTGGGCGGCATCTCATATTCCAGCTCTCTTACCACCCAGTCGTAGAGCGGGCGGTGATCTTCAAACTCCAGCGTACAGATCGAATGTGTAATCCCTTCGATCGCATCCTCAATCGGGTGTGCAAAATCGTACATCGGGTAAATACACCATTTGTCGCCCGTATTATGATGCGTCATCCTGGCTACACGGTAGATAACCGGGTCGCGCATATTAATATTCGGGGAGGTCATATCAATTTTTGCACGCAGAACCTTTGAACCGTCTTCATACATGCCGTTTTTCATATTTTCAAAAAGCGTCAGATTCTCTTCTATGCTGCGCTCCCGGCACGGGCTTTCCTTACCCGGCTCCGTAAGAGTACCGCGGTACTCGCGAATCTCTTCCGCGGAAAGGTCACATACATAGGCTTTCCCTTTTTTTATCAGTTTAACCGCCGCCTCATACATCTGATCAAAATAATCGGAGGCAAAAAACAGCCTGTCCTCCCAGTCGGCGCCCAGCCACTTCACATCTGCGATAATCGACTCAACAAACTCCGTTTTTTCCTTTGTCGGATTTGTATCATCAAAACGGAAATTAAATTTTCCGTTGTATTTTTTTGCCAGCCCGTAGTTCAACAGGATGGACTTGGCATGTCCGATATGCAGATAGCCGTTCGGTTCCGGTGGAAAACGCGTGTGCACCGCAGTGCAGTGTCCTTCTGAAAGATCTTTCTCAATGATCTGCTCAATAAAATTTTTTGATACAACTTCTCTTTCCTGTTCCATAATTTCCCTCCTAAATCAGCTTTCCTCATCATAGCACAACCGCCGCAAAATGACAATATGTACCGCAAAATCTGACTCTATATTCATAACAGTTACCTATATTCACGAAAGCAAACCTGTGCTTCATCACACCCGTAAGATTAACTACCTGCTTTTTTAGATACTCTGCCTCTTTCCGGTCAAGAATATACCTGTCATGTCAAAAAAGTGCCAAACACGCATGTCAGAATTTTACCAAAAGGGGGCAAGAAGTTTGCTTGTTTCGCGCATTTAAAATGTTTATAGTGAATGGTAGTTGCGGAAGTGTGATGAAAGAGGATGCTTACCGGGGGCTGATCTTGAATCCGTTTTCGTAACAGCGGAATCAATCAATTAACAGTAAAGGAGAGTTTCAGGATGAAAAAGAAAGTGTTTTTGAGTGCGGCGATGCTTGGGATCAGTATTTTAGCTCTGGGTTCTGTATCACTTGCAGCAGAGCAGGCCGAGAAATTACCGGCAGGTGTTTTTGTTGAGGAGAGTGAGGATTCTGCAACCGGGTACACGATTACCTTCCGTTATTATGATGAAAATGCAACGAATGTACAGGTAGCTGGAGGATTCCATTTTTATGAGGAGAATGCGGATTATGCGTATGGTTACGGGGTTGATCTGGCTGAGGGAGATTCTACGGATGCGCATCTGTTCACGCCGGATACATGGTCAAAGGATGCAAATCTTTATCATGTAAATGACCAGGCATGTATTCTTGATATGGAAAAGGATGAAAACGGAGCATGGACCTATACGGTTGACCTGACAGGCGGCTGGTATCTGTATCAGTACAATGTTTCTTATAATGACGGCGCTTGCTATACAAGCATCAGTGATCCTGGAAATCTTCCGGGCTGCAACAGCCTTGGCGGGCAGCAGGTGAGAAGCCGTTTTTATGTGCCGTACAATGCTGAAAAACAGGCTCCGCAGGATGACTGGACGTATACAACTCCGGCAGAAAACGAAGCGGACAGAGGTACCCTGTATCATATGAGTTATCTGAGCGCTGACGGCGTTGTTCGCCCGGTAAGAATCCACCTTCCGGCTGGTTATGACGCTGACCGTGCTGAGGCGTACAAAGTTCTCTATCTGTCACACGGCGGCGGCGGAGATGAAGCTGACTGGGATTATCAGGGACACGCGGGCGACATTGCAGACCGTCTGACTGCTGAGGGCGTATGCGAGCCGTTTATCATTGTTATGATGAACAATTCTCAGTTTGGCTGGGATTATGACGCGATTTATGACAATACAAAGAATTATCTGATTCCGTATATGGAAGAAAATTACAACGTGGTAACGGATGCCTCCGGACGCGCTTTCGCAGGCCTTTCCATGGGCGGTATGACAACAAGCGAGCTGTTGTTCCGCGATCAGGAGCTCTTTGGCTACTACGGCATCATGAGCGGCTCTGCAGCATTCGATCTGCCGCAGCAGGACGACTACTCCAGCTACAACATACCGAATCTGTATCTGGCAGCAGGCTGGGCTGACATGGCGCTCAAAAACGACAGCTACCAGACAGACAAAGACAGAACTTCCATTGGCCTTGCCGAAAAATTTGACGAGCTCGGTATTGCCTACAACAATGGTACCAAGGGAGTTTACACCGTTCAGGGCGGACACGATTGGTTCACCTGGCCGCAGATTCTGAAAAATTATATTGAGACAACTCTTTGGAAATAAGTTACAGTACTTCACAACTAAAGGGCAAAGCCACTTTCCGGCTTTGCCCTTCTTCTGTTTCCACATCATTTATTCTTGCTCATAAAGACCTTTTTCGTAAAACACAGATTAAATAACCAAACGACAGCACACTTCCGATGAATTCTCCTCCAAAGGTAGCATAAGCTGCACCTGTCATTCCGAACTGCGGAATAAAAAGTAAGTTTAATCCTATATCTGCGACACACATAAGCAAACCACATATCACGTTAAATCTGACTGCCCTGAGCGCTGCAAGTACATTAACGCTTAAAGAACGGAACGTACCAGATATGCAATAGCCTGCTACCAATATTCGAAATGGTTCCACGGAAGAAAGATACTGTTCACCGGAAACAATTCGTATAATCAAAGGGGCAAATAAAATAATGAGCAAGCTGAGCATCACGTTCACAGCCAATAAACACTGGAACGTTTTTCTGATATTTCTTTTCAGCCACGGTAAGTTTCTGTTATTTGCCACTATATCAGGCAAAATACATATGATAACACTGCCGGGAATAAAAGTAAGCGCATTGGGAATCAGAGTAGCTACTTTATAAATCGCCAGCTCCGTTGTGGAACCAAGCAGCACTGCAATCATTGAAACATCAATCAGATACAGGAATCTACTTAAAACGCTGCTGATGCCATTAAAAATCGAATAATGCCAGAGTTCCTTTTTCTGTGCGAAATTTAACTTTTCAGCGCGGAGGACGCAACACACTATTTGATACGTAGCACAAATAGTGATAAGCAGAGATACCATCGCTGCCAGATACTTTCCGGCAACCACGCCTCCTACGCCCCAGACTGCGCCAAAACAGGTACACATTGCAACGAGAACCGTATTCAAAGTCAGCAATTTCGAGTAAATACTGAATTTGTTTTTACAGCGGAGAATTGTCATCAGCAAATCAAACAGATATTCTAACAGAATAATCGGCAAATAAACTCGAATATAGACTCCTGCTTGTCTGATGGACAGTATTCCCGTAAACGACGCACTAATAAAAAGAACGATAATGGCAAAATTAGCTACCAGTCCTGTCATGGCACAGTACCGGTAAAACCTGTTTTCTTCAGGTGTATCTCTGTTTTCCGCGCCAAACTGCAAAGCTCCTGCAACCAGGCCCAGCCCCATAATCAGATGTGCATAGGAATAAAAATTGAGCACATAGCTCCATATTCCATATTCGTTCTGGGCCAGCATCCTGGTAAGAACCATGTTGCTGAACATTGCAACAATCTTGTTGATTACGCTCGCGCTAAACACCTGCAAAATACCCTTTTGGAGCTGGGTCCAAATCTTAGACTGATTTTGTTTTCTCTTTTGTCCCATATCGCAGTTTCAGCCCTTTCCACATCTGAAAACTGCCCGCTTTTTCTGATAATGAGATTGCATAACCCAAAAACAAATAAAATGCAGGCGTCATCACATAACTTTTTGAAAACAAAAATATCAAAAATCCTGTAGACAGTAACGGCAAATAGAGAATCAGCTGTCCTGACTTACGTGCATACTGAAAACTGTTTTTGATCCATTTTACAAGAAACAGGATCAAAATACCGCCCATAAACACGCCGAACTGCATGAATAACTCGACAAATATATTGTGGGGATAATAGCTAATCGAATGAATGTGATAATTTTTCAAATATGTTTCCCAGTTTTCAAATAAATACAACCTGTCACGAAACACGCCCAGCCCCAAAAAAGGATGCTCTTTTATCCCGCTTAATGCAATTCCTAAAATAGAATCCCGATTGGAAAAACTAAAGATGTCCATGGAAGACAATGCGTCAATAATCCTCGTACTCAGGCCGATCCGTCCAAAAATAGCTTCCATCAATGACAAAACTGCTTCCTTTTGAAAAACAAACGCCAGGAATCCCAGTACCGCTACTGATATCAGAACATACAGGACCTTTTTCGCCTTCTTTATCGTGATGCAGATCAATATAACAGCCATTACGCACACAACCGGACTTCTTGACCCCGCCCCAATAATCAGAATCATTCCCAGAATAGAAGTAAGCAGATAAACAATTTTCCTCCTGTCATGAAAGAAAAACATAACAACAGCCAGAGAAACAGGAAAAATACAGGCATGACCGAGCTCCATCGAATACGTGATTTCCTTCACATATCCGGATGTCGCCACCATCTCTCCCCTGACACCGTACAAAATAAAATTCAGCGCCTGAAAGGCAAGCAGTACAATTGGAAGTTTCTCAAATATCTGTTCCACTTTATCAAAATGATAACAGAACGAAAATCCTGTCACAAAGAAGAAAAAACACCTTGGCATGGCCTTTATATATGTTTCCAGGTACACCATACGGTCCGCCCCAAAACTAAGCACCATAAAGAGGCAGTATGCGAACCAGAAACCGAGCAGAATATATTTTCTTATACTCAGCAAAGGAAATATATCTTTAAAATGACAGAGAAGCAATCCAAGATAAATAGTATAAAAAAATACATCAATTAAATTTCCAGGCATGAAAAAAAATAATTTATCAATGAATAATTTAATTGGTTCAAAACCCACGGAAACAATAAGCAATAATTCATAAGTTCTTTTTCGGCTGACCACCATATTCTCTCGCCCAGTCCTTCCTACTCTTTCATCTGACTTAACGTTTTCTCAACCATTCCCGCACGGCACTTCCACAGATTCTGCTCTTTCGTCTCTATACAAGTTTTCTGTTTTTCACCTAACATTTCAGGTCTGTGCAGAATTTTGTTCAGTACGGAACAGACCGCGTCCTCATGATAAGGAATCACCCATCCGGTACCATTTTGCTCTGTAAAATGACCAATTGCCGTGTCTTTTGTTGCAATAACGGGAATTTCATGGCCAAGATATTCAAAAGCTTTATATGGCATAGCCATATTCATATACGCTCCATTTTCAAATATAAGAGCGCCTATATCTGCATTGTCATAATAAGGTTCTAATTCATCCCCGTTTCTATGAACAATCTGTATACGCTCATTCAGGAATTTTTCAAACCGTATTTTTTCCTTCTGCCATTCATGCTCACGGCAACATAAAGTAAGAACACAGTTCTCCGTACGGCTCACTGCCCGGATCAATGCCTCTATCTGATAATGTGCGCCGATTCCTCCGACATAGAATACATGCAGCGGATTTACCGAAAAATCACGGATTCTGCTTGCGTCCCGTCTTATACGCAGCTCCTCTGCACCCGGAGGCAGCAAAACTGAGCGTTCCGAAAGTGCCTCTGACGCAAGATAATCCAGTAACTTCCCGCTTGGTATATAAAAACGATCGAGCAGCTTTACATACTGCCGTATATCATATACATAACATTTTAATGAGAAAAATCGTTTCCACCCAGGCAATGCTTCACCATAGCTGTCAAATTTCCAGTAGATGTCGCAGTAGAATAATCCGATTGGAATCCCCCTTTTTTTCATCCAGCGAAAAAAACCGAAATCCACAAACGGATGCAGCGGCAAATGATGTGGGTCTGTCAGCAATATCGGCATCGTGCTGCTCTCCGCATACATGAATTCATATTGAAAACCATGTCTGATACATTTTTTCAATTGTCTGATCTGCCGTTTTCTTGCCCTGGAATAGCCTTCAATCACAAAGACATCATAGCCGATTTCCCGAAATGCCTGTATCATTTTGCGCGGACGCATCATTCTTGCGCCCTTTCCATGTTCCTCCAATTTATACGGCAGATAAAATATACAACGTTTCATTTACGCCTTTTCCTTAAATCTGTTATAGAATTGTTCTATTGAAAGAAAGCAATCATTTAGCTCAAAACGCTCCCGCACAAATTGTCTGCCGCTTTTGCCCATGGCCCTTCGTTTTTCAACATTATTATAAAGTGCAATGATCGCGCCGGCCATTCCCTGCACATCCTTTCGCTTTACAACAACAGCCGTCTTTCCGGGAATTGTTGCTTCCATAAGTCCGGGAACATCGGAAATAATCACTGCTGTTCCGCAGGCCTGTGCTTCCACGGCGGACACGCCAAAAGATTCCGAATCTAATGTGGACGGAATAATCGCGACATCCATATTCGCCCACTCCTCTGCCGCCTCATCCTGAGAAATAAAGCCAAGCCACGTTGTAATATCGTCAATTCCCAGTGTTTTCGCCAACTGCCGGTATTCCTCCTCCTGCACGCCCTTTCCGGCAATACGCAGTTTTATCGGAATAACCGTATGCTTCCTGACCTCTGCAACAGCCTTTAACAGATACGAAATGCCATATTTATCCGAAAGCGCTTTTACTGTGCCGACAACAAAATCTTCTTTTTTCAAAACAGACAACCGTTCTGCTTCTCCCCCCGTTCTTTTATTAGGGTGAAACAATTTCATATCCACCCCAAACGGCGTAATCTCAAACTTTTTATCCGTATACCTGCCGGCTTCATCAGCCATTGCCCGGCTTGTGGAAAATAAGTATGCGGCTTTCCTCAGGCTGAATCTCAGCAATGCTTTGTGCAACGGGCTCTTCTTTGGAAAATCATAAACATCCGAACCCCATACTGACAGAATGTAGCCCTCTATCCCGGAAAGAGCCATTGCAATTCCATAACTTGTCGCAAAATGAACGTTGATGATATCCGGTCTGATTTCCTGTATCAGCCGTTTCATTTGTTTTCCGGTCAGCATATATTTTAATTTAGCAAGCGCTCTTCCCTGTGGGTCAACGCCTGTGTCAATCAAATGGACATCAGCTGTCGGGATTTCTCCTTTTGTAAATGAAATTACATGAACCGTGTGTCCGCGTCCGGCGAACCAGTTACACCACTTCACAAGATGCACACTGCTCGCAGGGCCTACAAAACATATTTTCATATCCTTATAATCTCCAGAACCTCATACCAGATGCTGAAAGCTCATCTATACGATACAGGCTCTTTACATCCAGCAGAACTTTCTCATGGTCAGGCAATTCGCTTTTGAACATATTTCCAAGTTGGCTCACAGACATTGCTCTGAACTCTTTATGTCCGACAGCAACAATGATACAGTCAGCTTTTGGTATTTCATCAAATGGTGTCAAAGTCACTCCGTAGCCTTTTTTTACAGACGCAGCATCCGCCCATAAATCCACAACAACAGGTTCCACCCCATACACTCTGAGCCGTTTTACCAGATCCATAACTTTGGTGTTCCTGATATCCGGACAGTTCTCTTTAAAGGTAAATCCTAATATCACAACAACGGCTTTGGCAGGATCTTTATGAACTTCCGTCATTTCCCTGACAGCCACATCTGCAACAAACGCACCCATGCTGTCATTGATCTCCCTGCTGCTGTAAATCATACGGCTGTGACAGCCTAGCTTCTCTGCAACCTCTGTCAGATAATAAGGGTCGACGCCAATGCAGTGCCCGCCTACGAGTCCTGGTTTAAAACCAAGCGCATTCCACTTTGTGTTCATACCTGCAAGAACCTCAGCTGTATCTATGTTCAGCTTGTCGCATAGCATAGCAACTTCATTCATAAACGCAATGTTAATATCCCTCTGGCTATTTTCAATCACTTTTATGGCCTCTGCTGTTCTGATACTGGATACCGGGAAACTGCCTCCTGTAATGATAATATTGTATACTTTTTGAATCTCATCCGCTGCTTCCTGATCCATTCCTGAAACAATCTTCCGGATCGAAGACAACGTGTGTACACGATCTCCCGGATTAATCCGTTCCGGACTATAGCCAATTTTCCAATCCACACCGCATTTTAACCCGGATTCCCGTTCCATAATCGGAACACATAGTTCTTCCGTCACACCTGGATATACCGTAGACTCAAATACAACAATGGTTCCTGCATGCAAATTCTGTCCTACGATTCTTGAAGCCTCTTCAAGAAATGAAAAATCCGGGCTGTTATCTTCTTTCACAGGCGTCGGGACAGCTACAATAATAAACCTTGCCTCTTTCAGCCTTCGCGGATCAGAGGTAAAATCTACCGTCGTATCTTTGATTGCCTCGCCGATCTCATTCGTTGCATCAATTCCATTTCGGTACTCAGTCACACGCTTCTCATTGATATCAAAACCTACCACGTGCACATGCTTTGCAAACTCTACTGCAACCGGCAGTCCGACATATCCAAGCCCGACCAGTGCAAGCTTTTCTTTTCCAGAAATGAGCCCCTGATAAATAGTATGAAACTCCATCTTTTTCCTCTTATACATTGTCAATAATCACCTTGCAAATCCGGTCTGCATCCTCCTCCTTCAGATAAGGGTGTATCGGAAGACTGAGAACCGTTTTCGTTGCCTGGATGGTATTTGGATACCACTCATCCGAAAAGCACATTGCTTGATATGCTTCCTGCTGATGAATCCCCCTCGGATAATAGATCATTGAAGGAATACCATGTTCCTTTAATGCCTCCCGTACGCGATCTCTTGTCCGGTCATCCTCCAGCATAATCGTATACTGCGCCCAGCTGGAATAAAATCCATCCGGGATATACGGCGTAGCAACTGTGTTTTTCAGCCGTTCTGTATACCACTGTGCTGCCTGGTTGACTGCGCTCAGCTCATATTCTATAAACGCGCGCAACTTCGGTAAAAGGATTGCTGCCTGTATCGTATCCAGACGGGAATTAATGCCGATTTCACGGTTATCATATTTATCCGCAGATGATTTTCCCTGTGCTCTCAGAGAACGCAACCGCTCTGCAAGCTGATGATCATCCACAAAGATTGCCCCTCCGTCACCGTAGCATCCCAAAGGCTTTGCCGGAAAAAAGGAAGTTGTTGAAATATCCCCAAAGGAACAGGCAGACCTGCCGTTCACATTGCCGCCAAAGCCCTGCGCACCATCTTCTAAAACTTTCAAGCCATACGTTTCGGCTATTGGAATAATATTAGAATAATCTGCCGGCAAACCAAAAAGGTCGACGGGAATAATCACTTTTGGAATCAACTGCCCTTCTGCAAGAACACGCTGCACAGCCCTTTCCAGTGCTTTAGGACAAATGTTGAACGTTCTCCTGTCAATATCCACCAGAATCACAGTTGCCCCAAGGAGTGAAGCAGCCCCCGCTGAAGCAAAATAAGTAAAATCAGAGGTGAATACCACATCACCTTTGCCGATATTCATGGCCATCAAAGAAAGCTGCAGTGCATCTGTGCCATTTGCACAGGAAACGCAATACTTGCGTCCCACATATGCGGCAAGCCGTTCTTCCAGCTCTGCTACCGGTTTGCCAAGAATGAATTCGGAATGATCCAGGACTGTCTGAATCGCCGAATCTATTTCAGGCCGCAATGCCTGATACTGTGCTTTCAGGTCTCTAAACTGCACGCGATTTCCTCCAATCCGTCCCTGCATTTTTGATATTTACGTCCGCAGGCACAATGCAACTCTTTATCAAGTATTCTCCCGCACGCACATACCCAACCTGATACCCTCGCAGGAACACCAAGCATCAGAGCATAGTTCGGAACATCTGATACAACAACTGCCCCGGCGCCGATCAATGACCAGCTTCCAATTGTATGGCCGCAAACAATCGTAACATTTGCACCAATGCTTGCCCCTGTTTTGACAAGCGTTCTTTTATAACCTTGCGGGCCTTTCGGATATTTTGATCTCGGTGTCAGATCATTTGTAAATACGCAGGAAGGACCACAGAAAACATAGTCCTCAAGCTCAACGCCCTCATAAACAGAAACATTGTTCTGTATCTTCACGCCATCGCCAATTTTCACATGATTCGAGATATTCACATTCTGTCCCAACAAACAGTTTTTCCCAATGTGCGCCCCACTTTGAATATGGCAGAAATGCCAGATCTTTGTCCCTTCACCAATGATTGTATTTTCATCAATATAGCTGCTTTCATGAACGAAATAGTTTTGATTCATGGCTCAAATCGCCCCTTAAAATCAAGAGTAGCACAGCTTTGAAGCGGCAGTTTGACCGGCCGTCCCTCATAAGCTGATTTATAAATGGCAAGAACAAGCTCCAGAGCTTTTTTTCCATCCTCTCCGGTTACGTACGGCTCTCTGCCTGTCTGTATTGCTTCTATCATATCTGCATACAAAGGAGTATGCCCATACCCATACACATCCGGCGGATTTTCACAGTATGCATGTTTCACGTAAGCCGGATCATCAAGCGCATCTGCAAAGTTCCACTCTTCAATCCTGTTAACAGATTTTCCTCCAGCTTTGACTGTCCCATATTCTCCGAATATATAAAGAGTTTCTTCCAGATTTTTCGGATAGATATTCGTGGTTCCTTCTATCACTCCATACGCACCGTTCCTGAATTTTACCAGCGCTGCTCCAAAATCCTCCGCTTCCATAAACGGATGCTTCAAATTGTCCGTGTAGGCAAACACCTCGTCGATCTCATCGCCCATCATCCATCGAAGCAAATCAATATTGTGGATACACTGATTCATCAATGCACCGCCATCCTGCTCCCACGTACCTCGCCACGGAGCCTGCATGTAATAATCTTTTCCTCTGTTCCAGCGGATATGTGCTGTTCCATGGAGAAGCCTGCCAAACCGCCCTGTCTCCATTGCTGTTCGGATGTATTGAACTGATTTATTAAAACGGTTTTGATGATTCGCGCAAACCAGCACCCCTTTTTTCTTTGCCAATGTAATCACGCGGTCAGCATCCTCCATGGACAGAGCAATAGGCTTTTCGATAATCACATGACAGCCCGCATGAATACAATCAATCGCAACAGCAGCGTGTTTTCCACTCTCTGTTGCGATTGCCACCAACTCAGGTTTTTCCTTTTCAAGAAGCTCCCTGTAATCCGTATACTTTTTTACACTATCCGGAAGCTCTAGCTTTCCGTTCATATGTTCAGGTACAATATCGCATACGGCGACAATTTCCAAAAGATTGTTTTTTGCTGCTGCAATATGATTCGGAGAAATTCTACCGCAGCCGATCAATGCATATCTCATGCTTATCTTCCTATCAGACTCTCTAACTTTTTCGTTAAATTCGCAAAATCGTACTGTTTCACAACTTCCGCAATATTACGTTTGTATAGTTCCAGATTTTCCTTATTCTCAATCATTTCTTTAATGAAACGGCTCGCCATCTCTGCATCATCATTTGGAACAACAATACCTACCTGATTGCTTCTGACCAGTTCATATTTGCAGTCCACATCAGAGATAATCGGCTTCTGTGCAGCGAAATAATCGAAAAGCTTATTCGGGCTATAACCGTATTTTACCAGCGGCTTGTACTCAAAATGAAGAAATAAAAAATCAGCCTGCGAAAGAATCGAAGGAATTTTATTTTTTTCCGCATGTCCTTTAAATTTGATATTTACAATCCCTTCTTCTCTTGCTTTTTTCTCAAGCCTCTCTCTCTCATTCCCCTGTCCCCAGATCAGAAAATATACGTTCGTCCCCGCAAAATACTTCGCAATGTCCAACATATACTCCAAACGATTAACTTTTCTCACTGAGCCAGTATAAACAATACACAGCTTGTCCGGATCAGCCAAATCCTCATCATAAAAGTGATTCTGATCTCTCGCTTCGATAAACTTCTCCAAATCCACTCCATTATTAATATGATGCGCTTTTTTCAGATCAACCGTTCCCCCATGTGCTTTGTCAAGCCCATGTTCTAAGATATAGTCCTTCGCTCCCTCCATCGTAAATACAAGCTCATCTGCGTTTGTATACATCCACTTTTCAACCTGATATAATATCTTGATAATTGGATTTTTCGGCGAAAATCCAAGATAATCAACAATTGCCTGTGGCCATAAATCCCTGACTTCAACAATACTCCTGCACTTAAATTTTCTGGCAAATATAATTGCTAGGCAGGCGGACAGCATATAAGAGGAGGAACCAAGCACAAGATCCGGTTTCGGAAATTTTTTTCTGATTCTATATAAACGCCAATGAAATTGAAAATCCGCTATAATCCGCTTTTTTTTGCTCTCCCCGTAATCACAGGTTCTGATAAAGCAAAATGGACAATCAGACTTCGTATACATCCTATATTTGCTTCCATCCGTAATCATCTGGACATCAGAATTGTGGAGCTTGCTTCCTGCAAATGCAATCGGCCTGTATCCGTCCCGCTTCAGATATTTTCCGAAATTATTCTGCCGGTTATAATGTCCCAGTTCAGGCGGCATACTGTGCTGCTGTATCAGCCATATTGTCATTCCTTTCTCATATGCCTCCGTCATCCTCATACGCCCCTTCCTTTATTTCCTGTCTCCTTTTGTTTCTTTCTCAATCCCGGTTGAAAAACCCTCTGTACTCTCGGGCATAAAAATAATTTTTATTGTTGCAAGAACAATCTTCATATCAGTCACAATACTCTGCTGCCCAATATAGTATAAGTCCATTTGCAATTTATCATACGGAGCACTGTTTGCTTTCCCGTAAACCTGCGCATAACCTGTCAATCCTGCCTTTACCTGCAGCCGTAGTTTAAACTCCGGGATTTCTTTCTGGTAAATGTCAGCCGCCTCAATCCTTTCTGGACGCGGCCCAACGATTGACATATCGCCTTTCAGGATATTCAAAAGCTGAGGCAATTCATCAATCCGGCACCTGCGGATTACTTTGCCTACTCTTGTGATTCTGATATCATTCTGCACTGTGATAATCCCTTCTGTGCCACCATTGTCAGCGTTCTCTTTCATGCTTCTGAATTTATAAATAGAAAATACTTTACCGTTAATTGTATAACGGTCCTGCTTGAAAAAAATCACACCGCCGTCTTCCAGTTTTATAGCCAGCGCAGTAAGCAAGAGAACAGGACTTAAAACAAACAGAGCCAAAAATGAAAAAAATATATCCAAAAACCGCTTAAGCCCCAAATAAAATACACCTGACTTTCCTCTGCCAAGGAACATCACCGGCAGGTGATCAATTTGCGCCATATGACCGCTCTGTATCAGAAAGTCACCTATATTCGGCCGGACACATATCTCAATATCATTTGATATACAGTATTTGATAATATCATTTCTTTCGCTGGAAGCCACACCAAGCAAAAGAACAAAATTGTACAATCCAGATGCAAGCTCATCAAAAATCCTATCAAGCCCTTCACCTATACTGATCTCCTTTTCCAGAGAAAACCTCCAGTTAAGTTTCGATGACATTTTTATGCCGTTTTTATACGCAATCAGATTATCATAAACAGCAAGTGCCCTTCCCGGAATAATAATCGATTTCATCAAACGGACTGTCCAATATGCCCATAATACTGAAACAACCGACCAAAAACAAATGCAGCCGAATATTGGCAGCATATTGGGCATTTCCTTTTTTATAATCCAGGTCACTAAATAAATGAGCACACCTGTCATAAATGATGTAATGATATGGGAATAAACAAGCTCCTGAATACGTTGCATTTTAATATCAAAACCACTGTACAACTTGGCAAAACTTGTATATATGATCAGAAACAAACCAGTAATAATTGCGCTGTTGACCGAAAACAGCCGGGCATTATAATAATAATTCCACAGTATACCAAAAACCACTGTATCAATTCCGATAAGCAGTAAATAACAAAAAAACACGATAGCTTCTCGCTTTTGCTCCGAACTAACTTTCATGCCACTCCTCCATTCGTTTTTATCGTTTACCTGAAGCGTAAATCTTATGGTAGCAGCTTAGCTAATCAGCCCTGTAATCAATTCATACGATTCTGGATATCGCCATTTTCCTGCAAATATAGACATCTTTTAAGAGTATAACATAATAACAAAAATTTTCAACGTTTTTGCTGGTTTCCGGGACGAAAACACATAAAATTCGTTAATTATATACAATACAGCGGGCAAATTTGAATCAAAAATAGAAAAAAAGACAGGGGCCACGTTCCCCTCTTAAGATATTTAAAATACAAACTATTTGGGCAAATAAAAACAAAAACCCCCATTAATCAAGTTTATACATTACCAGATTAATGGGAGTTGAATACAATTTATTTTACTATTACTTCACATATCACCTTAACTTTTCCAGATTTTACAGTAACCATAGCTGTTCCTTTTTGCTTCGCTGTAATCTTTCCTTTACTATTTACAGTTACTACTTTTTTATCAGATGAAACATATGTAATCTTTTCCTCACTGTTTTTCGGTGAAAGTTTGGGCTTTAATGTGTAACTCTTTCCTTTCTTAATAGTTATTTCTGATTTTATATTAGTAATCTTTTTAGTCGTCGTCTTGGGCACGGTCACTTTTATTGTAACTTTTTTGCTGCCGGATTTCACCGTGATTTTCGCTGTTCCTGAAGCCTTCGCTTGGATGACTCCTTTGCTGCTGACCGTAGCTACCTTTTTATTGGAACTAGAATATATAATTTTCTGTTCAGCTGTAATCGGATTAAGTACTGGTTTAAGTGTTGTTTTTTTCCCTTTTTTTAGAGTAATTTTATTCTCTAATCCAGTGATTTTAGTAGTTTTAACGACGCCTTTCTGTACCTTTATTTTACACTCTGCTTTCTGTCCACTCTTCATCAATACCGTGACAGTACAAGATCCTGTTTTCTTCGCAGTAACTTTCCCTGAGCTATTAACGGTAGCTATTTTTTCATTTGAGCTTTTAAATGATCGAACTCTGTCATTCTGATCCTTTTTAACAATTTTTAACGTAAAATTCTGTTTTTCTTTAAGCAACAGAGACTTTTGGTTTAATTTAATTGGTTGAACTTTTCCTGACAGTGGTTTTCCGCTAACAACAAACGTAGAGTTATGAGTAACATCGAACTCGCACCAATGATCTGTTCCATCCAAAATATAATGAGGATTATCCTCAAGCTTTAATCCAGATGAATTTACAAAGTAAAGATACATTTTTCCTGATAATCCATACATTTTATGAATATAATCCGATTTTATCCGAATGCTCGCTTTCCCCGGTAAGACCCCATTAGAAGCAAAATTAACCCTTAATAATTTTGAGTCGCTTCCATACTCAGTTCCATCAACCACAGATAAATTCACCATACAGTTAATATTCTTTGTTTCATTTACAATATTTTTTCCATCAAAAAACCACTTTATCCCATCACTTACATTAACATTTATTTTTTTATTTGTTCCTTTAATCGCATCAAATACGCTTTTTTCAATAACTGTTTTTCCTGTTGAATCAACAAAGATACGGGCAATTTTACCATCCTGCATCGACTGTATCTTACTTGCAATATAAGGATTTGATGAAGCTAAATCAATATCTGCATCATCTCCATAAACTTTTAACAAGCCCGTTGCTTTACAACTTTGATTTGGATTTCCAATCACAGCACCGCATTGTTTTAATATATACTCTGAAGAATTTATTTGAGTTCTAGAATCGCTACAATAATATGTATTATTTCCTCTGCTATCACCAACCTCGATTGAAGAAATATGATAAATGCCTGATTGGAGGTCTGAGCTCAGTGGTATTGAAACTCTATAACTATCTCCTGTAAAAAGTAATTTATTAAGCCTGCCGAATTGCGTACCTGAACCAATACAACGGCCCGTTATCGGATCATACATTGCTATTACGACAGAAACATAACCTATTCCAGATTCATCCTCTACTATATCTGACAATTCTACATTAACTGTACCTGGTACATAAACAGACGACTCAATAATTCTCGCTTTCCCTACTTCTGGATATGTCGAATCATAATTGGACGCATTTACTTTTATACAACATGCCATAATATTTGCATATACAAAAAGAAAAACATATAGCAACCGTCTGTTTCTGTATCTGAAAAATTCACACTGTATAATTTGTTTTAAATAATTTGCTATATTTGGGCACTGCAAAACATATCCCCCTTTCTCACAACAAACATGTTATCACTACAAGTAATCACTATTTTTACGCTTTATTGATTAATTCTATCACGTGCTTAAAATTACGTAAAGATAAAATCCCCGACTCACAGCAATCGTTTTATCTCACTGACCGTCAGTCCCGTCTGCTTTTTAATCAGCTTGTAAAAATAGGACACATTCAGATATCCCGCCATCTCACTGATTTCCTGAACTGTGTATTTTTCCGATGCAAGCAGCTCCAAAGCTTTTGTCAGACGTAGATTCGTCAGAATATTCAAAAATGTGTTGTCCAGGCACTGCTTAAAAAGGCGGCTCAGATAGAAACTGCTGATTCCGATTTCCCCTGCCGCCTGGTCCAGAGTCAGATTTTCCATATAATGCTGCTCAATATACGCCAGGCTTTTCTGGACATAGCGGTGATACGCAGGCTCTTCTCCTCCAAAAATCAGGCGGGCTGCCAGCTCATATACATCTGTCAGCAAAGCGGTTGTATCGGTCTGTTCAAATATTGAGCTGTATGCTTTGCTGCAAAACAGCTCCATGCGCCTGTGAGGGGCAATCTGCTGCACTGCCCGGTATAAGAACACTGCCATATAAAGACTGAGTATGTTTCCTGGGGCCTTCGAGCCCCCGGCATGTTCCTCAATCTGTTTCAACGCATCTGAAAATCCGGCCTGGTTCTTCTGGCGGAGAAACTCCATGCACTGGTCAAGCATCGACGGTATGCTGTTTTTCCTGCCCCTGCCTGCCAAAGCAGAGTAAAATACAATCTCCTCTGAAAAAAACTGCCCGCTCTCCGAAGAACCGCCCATAAGAGCGGCCTGGCTTTCCCGAATCCCGTCATACAGCTCTTCCGGTACATATTTGTACCCGCTGACTCCGATTTTCAGTTTCTTTTCACCCAGTGCAGAAAGCACGCATGTCAGCGTATCTTCCACGCCGATTCTCCATTCGTGGTCTAAAATTTCCGTTCCCAAAAACAGACACACAATCAGGTCGTGTCTGTAGACCTTTCCCATACAGCTGCTGATTCTTTTCATCTGTTCCAGGAAATGTAGAAAAATATCCCTTTCTGTATCTGTATTTCCGCATTCCTCCAGAGAACGGACACACAAAATACAGCCTGCATAAAATTTCCGGTTCCGCTCAGACAAATAGGATTCCGTCTGTTCTCCTGACAGCTCACCGAGCAGCAACGCGGACATCAGTTCATTCTCTCTCGTTGTCTGATACGTCTGAACCATGTTCGCTATACCGTTTTTATCGGCCTGCTGCCTCTGTTCCTCCTGAAGCTGCCCGGCCACTTTTTGAATACTTTGTGCCAGTTTTGCTTCAGATACCGGTTTCAGAAGATAGTCACATGCGCCAAGGTGAATCGCCTTTTGGGCATATTCAAATTTTCCATACGCTGACACTACAATAAAATGTGTCTGCAAATTTTTCAGCCGCACAATTTCCATGGCATCCAGTCCATTAAAGCCAGGCATATTGATGTCAATCACTGCAATATCCGGTGCATACGTCTCAATGCTGTTCACCAGCTCAATCCCGTTAGACACACTCGGCAAAAGCTCCGCCTCGGGACAGCTTTCGCGAATCATCTTTTCTAGAACCTTCCGTTCCATCGCTTCATCATCAGCAATCACAATCCGATACACGCTCTGTCCTCCTCTCGCATGGAATCTCAATCCGTACTTCTGTCTCTTCACCTGGCATGCTCCTAAAATACATCCGTGCGTTGCCCTGGAAAAAAATATTTAGCCGGAACGCAACATTGCACAGCCCTATTTTACCTGTTGCGATCTGATTTGACTTCATCTCCTGCTCAATACGCTTTGCCTCTTGTTTGGAAACACCCTCACCGTTATCCACAATGCAGATATTCCCGATCCCCTGTTCTTCATCATAAAACGTCCGGATCAGGATACGTCCTCCTTCTGTATACATCCCCACACCGTGAACAATCGCATTTTCTAGAAGCGGCTGCAGGATCATATTCGGGATCAGGACATCATGAAATGACTCATCTAGATCAAACAGAAAGCTGATCCGCCTGCCAAACCTTTTTTCCAGCAGATAAATATAGTTTCCCAGCTCTTCCATTTCTTTGCCGAGCGTAACCGCCTTGTCGGAATAATCCAGCACATATCTCAGCAGTTCTGAAGTAATGTCAAGCAGCTCCACCGTCTCCCGGTCCTTGGCAAGATAAGCCGTATGGGAAATCATGGTCAGGGTATTAAACAGAAAATGAGGATTGATCTGCATCTGCAGATTCATCAGCTGACTTTTTTTCAGCTCATTGCTTGTCTGAAGCTGCAATACTTCCTGTTCCCTCAGCTTAAGCTCCGTGCGGTGATATTCCTCCCGCTCCTCCAGCTGCCGCTTGATTTTATCAAGCATTGCATTATATTTTTCAATCAGAAGCGTGACTTCCTCGTTTGCTCCCACATCAGAAAGCTCCGCCAGATCATCCCCAGCATCCAGATGCAGAAGATCAATCTTCTGTACGTCCTTTGCCAGATGCTGAATCGGGCTCGCAATTTTTTCTTCCGTATTCTGTATCTGAAAAAGCAGATAACGAATCAAGAGAAACAGTGTGAGCACCAGCATTCCCACAAAACAGAAAAAATACATCCAGGAGCGCTTTGCCGTTTCCCTGCTTTTTTCCAATACCTGTTGATACAGATTTTGGAAAGTATCATACATGATATCATGCATATTTCTCGCAGTGTAATACGCCTCATTGATCTGTTGTATTTTACTGCCCGACGCAATGAGTCCGCGAATCTCCTCTACTTTGCCGCAATAATTTTCCTGCACACCGATCAAATCCAGTACATCCCGGCGAAATGTCGTGCTTACCTCAAGAACCAGCAACCCCTTAAGCGCTTCCTGCAGTTTCTCCATACCATCATCTAACCGCTCCTCCATCAGTACATCCTGTTTCAGCGTATACTGATACAAAAGCTCCTGTTCCGCCTGAAGCTCTGTATAAAAATCGTTTACCAAATAAATACGGTCCGTCTCTTGTTGCATATGGAACATAGAAAGCACAAAAAAACAAACCGTAAAAACAATCATAAATATGACAATGAAAAAAATCTGATGCAGATAGCCGTGAAGCTCTTCGCGGATGGTATTCCGCTTTTTCTTTGTATTTGTCAGTACATGTGCCATTTTGCACCTCCATCTGACCATTCCTGATTCTTGCTGCTCTGTCGGTCCATATACCTGCATTCTGTGTGGATAATCTCATCAATCCCGTTTCCATCCAGAATATCATTTAGCGTCTGTACCGCCAGATAGCCCTGCAAATATGGAGCCTGTACAATCAATGCCTGATAAAGCCCCTCTTCCATATAAGAAATTGCCTCATTTGTGTTGTCAAATGCAATCACACGCATTCGGTCCGGCTCTATCTGCCTCTCCTTCATAACATCACCGACTACAGAAGTCGCAATTGCTTCCGTAATATACAATGCATCTATTTTTGTTTCCTCCAGAAATTGCGGAAGCTTTTCTTTCACCTCAAGCTTTTCTGAGTGACATTCCAGGACCCCTGCAACCTGCATATCCGGATATGCTCTGATTGCTTTCTCAAAGCCTGCCAGCCGTTCCTGCTGATTCGGCGCACTCAAAGATGAGACCAGAATACCGATTCTCGCGTTTCCCTCTGTCGCCTTGTACATCGCCTCACCTGCCATCACGCCTGCTTCGTAATTGTCTGTGCCGATATAGCACGTTCGCTTCGTATCCGGCATATCATTATCCACAAGCACTACAGGAATCCCCTGTTCCTGTGCATGGTCAATCGCTTCCTGCAATACCTCGGAATCCTCCATCCCCGCAGTAATGATGCCATCCACCTTTGCCAGAACTGCATCATGGATTGCCTGTGCCTGCTTCCCGGCATTCAGCTCTTCCATGCCCACAAGCTTTGTATTAACAGAAAAGTCGCGGTCTGCGTCCTGGATTCCCGCCGCAGTATACGCCCACTGCAGCGGACAGACAAACGTATAACGGCGCTCAAACGGCTGCGTCGATGATGGCACAAACAAATTTCCAAGAAAAATAAGACACAGAATAAAAAAACAGATTCCAATAAATACACGCAAAAGGGTAACTGATTTCATATTTGATGCCAATTTCCTTTCCTAAATTTTTCATTATCTGTTTTATTATAAAGTGGATTGGAAAAATAAGCAAGGCAGACGAATACTGTCAAAAAATATTGCCTGCCAACCGAAATGCTGATAGAATGAACATGGCTAAAATATAGATAAATCCGGAGGAATTTTATGTATTATTTTATTGTAAATCCGGCGTCCGGCTCAGGCCGTGGACGCACTGTGTGGAACCTCGTAAAAGCAGAGCTTGACAGACTCGGCGCAGATTACCGGTTTTATCTTCTGTCCGGAAAGGGAGAAGCCCGGAAACTGGCGCGCAGCCTGAGTGAAATGAACCGACGCATTACTGTTGTCGCAGTGGGCGGTGATGGAACCATCAATGAAATCATCAGCGGTTTTACATCTTTTGAGCATATCACCTTTGCCTGCATCCCCACCGGTTCCGGAAATGACTTTGTGCGGGGGCTTGGTCTTACTGTAAAACCGCTTGAATCACTGCACCGCATTCTACACCCCACGGAAATTAAAAGAATTAATATCGGGCAGGTGGCAGGAACCTCTTTTGCAGTCAGCAGCGGAGTCGGCTTTGATGCTGCTGTCTGCTATGCAATTCAGGATTCCCAGCTGAAAAAAGCCTTAAATCTTTTTCATTGCGGAAAACTGGTCTACCTCCTGACTGCTCTGTGGCAGCTCTTTACCATGAAACGTCAGAGTCTTCAGATCCGTACAGATGCCGGTCCCGCAGTCTCTTTCCGGAAAGTCTATTTTGCGGCTGCCATGAACCTGCCCTATGAGGGCGGCGGTTTTCAATTCTGCCCCAACGCACAGCCGGACGATGACTGTCTGGATCTCATCATTGCCAATGGTATTTCCCGCCCTCGGGCACTCATGCTGCTGCCCCTGGCTCTTTTGGGCAAGCATGTCGGCCACAAGGGAATACAGATTGTCCGATGCCAAAGTGCCATTGTGACTGCGCAGACACCCATCTGTACACATACAGACGGAGAAGTGCCTGGATTCTATAAGGAAGTCAGCTTCTGTCTCAGGCCTGAAAAGCTATCGGTAATCTTTCGATAATCATCGATTTGATATCCCGATGATCTGCTCCAGTTCCCTGTGAGGCTTTTGCAGATCTGCCTGATAGATATTGATTCCATCACAGTCTGTACTTCGATTACTGAAAGCCGGAAACAGAAAACCACATTCCGGCTTTCCCACTTCATAATCTCCGCTCACCGGACAGATCGTACAGATCAGAAAGCGGAAAACCTCTTCTGATTCCCACTGTTCTGCCTTATCTGCCCCCTTTCTGGGAACGTCATAATTTCCGAAATAAAAATAAATCGAATACGGATGCTCTGTCTGATAGACCTCACCTATGTGTTCATAAGCTGAATAAAGCAATGCATCATTTTTCAGCTCGCATTCGCGAAGCGCCATCAACAGCTGCCAGAAGCTGCCGGGCTTCTGACTCTCCTTCGCAAATCTGTAATGTCTGAGATTGTTGTTCGTCTCAGCGATCAGAATCTCTTTTGCAAGTGCCAGATTCTTTGTCTTATCAGCTCCCGACAGCTTCAGAAAATGCGTATGAAACGTTCCATCCACAAATCCCTCTTCATCCATGTACGCTCCTGCAATACGGCTGAAGCAGTTTCTGGACACTGTCATTCTCCGTGTCAGCTCCAGCATATCCCCTCGTTCTATCTTTAACATTTCCGTACCCCTTCCGTTCTTGTTCTTCCGATACCCAATAAGGACATACACAGAATCACAAGTTGCTTTCTTTTGACCGTGTATGTCCCTGTCAGACGACCGTATTATTTTTTAATTGAATCCTACAAATTTCTGTGCAATCTTATAGGCCCCGATTGAACATTTCCGGCCCAGCCAACCCGGCAGGTTCATCACCACACCCAACAGACTTGCATGTATCTCTTTATACAGAGCTTCATCCTTGCTGCGCAAATAGTCCCAGACCTCTTTCTTTTTTTCAAGCGCCTCTGACGTCCCGGAAAGAATCAGCATAATCGAAGTCACTGTCATGATCTTTGTCAGGTAAATCGTCATATACTTTTTCAGCTGACTGCTTTTATCTGAAAAATCTTCTGCTGTTATGACATCAATCATCATTTTGTTTACTCGAATCTGCTGATCAATTCTGCCGATCATGACCTTTTCATTCACAGACTGATCGTCACGCCCGATGAAATAGTGATACAGATTCACATCCATATAATACAGGCGTTTCACATACGGAAGCGGCTGAAATGCAAAAATATTGTCTACATAAAAGGTATGCTTCGGAAGTACGAGCCCACAGTCCTTAAGCAGCTGCGTGCGGTAAATAATATTGTGCATCAGAATGTACTGTGTCTGACGCATATGCCGCATGGCGTCCCATTCAAACACCTCGTCACGCGGAAATACATTTGCAAAACGCATCAGCTTTTTATGGTGAACGCCGACTTTATCATACACAAAGTTCGCCAGCAACATGTCCACACCGCCTTCCAGCTCCAGGACCTTCAGACGTTCTATGATCTTTTCCAGCGCCTTGGTATTCACCCAGTCATCACTGTCGACTACTTTATAGTACAGTCCGGTTGCATTGCGAAGCCCTGTATTTACAGCCTCTCCATGTCCGCCGTTCTCCTGGTGTACGGCCTTGATGATGCCAGGATATTTTGCTGCATAGCTGTCTGCGATCTGCGGGGTACGGTCTTTCTGAGAACCATCGTCTACAATCAGTATTTCCACATCTTCCCCCAGCGGAAGCATGGACTTAATACACTTTTCCATATAGCTCTCTGAATTGTAGCACGGAATTGCCACGGATAATATTTTCATTTCTTACTCCTCTTCTGCTATCTTCTTCTCAAATAATACACTCTCTATGATTTCCATTTCTGAGCCTTTTTCATACTTCTCCTGTCCAAGACGGATGCTGAGATATTTTGCATATGCGGAAAATGCCGCAGGAATCGGGTATTCCCGTTCTGTCCTTGCAGGTTCAATAAAAATGGAGCCGGAAAAATCTTCTGCATCTTCCACCTGAACCATATAGCCTGTCATCTGCCATTCTACATGGCTGAAAATATGCTTTGCATCGGGCAGCGGCATAATACGGATCGGACGAAACCCACAGTCTCTCGCATAATCCAGCGCCTCTCTCTGTTTCAGCCATCCCTCCAGATTCGGAAGCTCATACAGCCCCGCCAGAAGACCCTTGGACGGTCTTTTTCGAATCAGCGCCCGCTCGCTGTCGCGAATCACCAGAACCGTTCGCTTTTCGACTCTCCGCGCCTTCTTTGGCGCCTTGACCGGCAGCTCCATCTGACAGTCATGCGCTTTTGCATAGCAGCGATCCTTTACCGGACACCGCTCACACTCCGGTGCTCCGTTTGGCAGGCAGACAGTTGCCCCCAGCTCCATCAGCGCCTGGTTAAATACCCCCGGCGCTTCTTCCGGCATGATTTCCCGAAGCCTGTCCTCATACTGACGTTTTACAGACTGCTTCATAACATCCTGCGCATCACCCGTTATGCGGCTGATCACACGCAGCACGTTGCCGTCCACAGCAGGAACTTTTTTTCCGTATGCAATGGAGGCGATTGCTCCCGCCGTATAGCTTCCGATTCCGGGCAGACCAAGTAGCGCGCTGTAGGAAGCCGGCAGCTCGCCTCCGTAGTTTTCCATCACAAGCTGCGCTGCTTTTTGCATATTCCGGACTCTGTTGTAATATCCAAGCCCTTCCCACAGCTTCAAAAGCCGCTCCTCCTGGCAGACAGCAAGAGACGCCACATCAGGAAGCGCCTGCGTAAAGCGCGCAAAAAAAGGCTTTACCGCCTCTACTCTTGTCTGTTGCAGCATAATCTCTGACACCCAGACATAATACGGAAGCGGGCGCTCCCTCCAGGGAAGCACCCGCGCATGTTCCCCAAACCATATAAGAAGAGGCTCCGGAAGATTCTCCAGCCTGCTCCCGCCTATCCCTGCTGCATCTTCTGCTGTATATTCTGTTCTTTTTTTCGTCTTGTTTACTCCTGTCATTTCTGACCTGTCTGCGAATCGTTCTTTTTCATTTTCCATTCGTCCATTATATACTGAAATTGTGTTCTTGTCAGCATCTTTATCATTTTTCATATTTTCTTTTGAAAGTTGATAAATGACAGTTTACGTTGTCAAAAACGTCGAATACCCTTTCCTCCGAAGCGCTTCCTCCATTCTTACCGCATTATCGAGCTGGCGGAATGCCCCTACCTGCACTTTGTAAAAATTGTCCTCATACAAAATGTACGCCGGGAAATTCTGTCCCAAAAGCTGGTACAGCAAATCCTCGGCGTACTCTCTGCGCCGGAACGCACCTGTCTGCACACGGTAATACCGTTCCTGTGCCCCGATGCTTCCGGCTCCCAGGGTCTTCAGCACGCCGTCTGCTATGGCGCGCGCGACCGCATCAAACTGTTCATCAAAAAGTTCATTATCCGCATCTGTATTCAGAAATCCTGCTTCCACCAAAACTGCCGGCATCTGTGACCTGCGAAGAACCACAAGGCCCGGCCGCTCTTTCACGCCAAGATTGCGAAATCCAACCTGTGAAAGCGCTTCATTGATATTTTCTGCCAGCTCCACCTTTTTTCCGGATTTATCATATACCAGCGTCTCCACACCGGAATACTGATTTGCCTCCGGACTTGAATTTCGATGAATGGAAATCAGAAAATCTCCGCCCTCCCGGTTTGCAATCTGAGCCTTCTCAAACGGGGTGTCATACACATCCTCCGTCCTCGTAAATGCGACATCCACTCCGTTTCTCTCCAGAATTTCTCCTACCGCAAGCGCCAAGCGCAGCGTATCGTCCTTTTCGTTCCTCCCCTCGTACACAGCTCCCGGTTCCGGGCCGCCGTGCCCTGCATCCAAAATCACTTTCGCCACTTTACAGCCTCCAGCCGTATATTCCTTCGTATTATTATATGCGGCGAATTAAGATTGTGCTCCTTTTATAGTTCCGTCCTCACATTTCTTTGCCGTAAAACTCCTGAAAGCCTGATATGTCTATCTGCGAATGCCCCGCACAATGCGATAATAGCTCCGTGATGTAATCAGGTAAACCACTGCATAGAACAGCCCAAAAACCGCGAAACAGATCAGATTTGTGTACAGCAGCACTCTTGATTCCATAATGCCGAAGACCAGAAGCAGTTTCTGTACAATTGGAAATGCAAAACATGTATGCAGTCCTGCCAGAAGCAGCGGAAGCAAAAATACGGTGAGCATCTGGGAATGGATGCTGCTACGGATCTCCCGGTCTGTCATGCCGACCTTTTGCATGATATCAAATCTCGACTGATCCTCCAAACCTTCCGAAATCTGTTTGTAATACATAATCAGAACCGTAGCTGCCAGAAACACAATCGCAAGCAGGATTCCCAGAACAAACAATCCGGAAAACAGAGCGTAAAAATCAGCCTTCTCCGCTGCACGGCACTCTCTTCTGATACGCGGCATTTTATCATTTTCTCCAAATGCCTGATCTATTCCGTCACTAATCTCTGCCGCAATCTGCTGCTGTACTTCTTCATCGGCTGGCAGATCAAAGCCATAGTACCAGGTCATGGCAACACCACTCTCATTGAATTTCTCCTCCCCTATTTCCGCAAACCGGTCCAGATACGATTTATCCGGCACAAAAACAAATAATGAATCCAGAATTGTTGACATGGCGTCTCCATTATCAATAAAACGATCCACCGTCTTTTTGACGGTCCAGGTATCGCACTCTTCTAGCGTCAGTGTGGCGTAATCGTAAGCTGCATTTGCCGTATAGAGAATGACCTCATTTTCATTCAGGCTCTCCGTCTGTCCCATCAGACGGTTGTAATCCTCCAGCGGTATCAGATAAATATCCCGGATCTTTGAAAAATCTATCATTCCAAAGTTTTGATTCAGTTTCTCTTCATTCAGATACACCTGATTTCCTTCAAAATACCCGCCAACAGACATATAACGGTATTGCAATACATTTTCCTGCTCTATCTGATTGCGGTTCAAAATCTCATCCACTGTATCTGAAATCTTCTGCTGCTGCGCCTCATCCGAAGTATACGCATACAGCTCAATCTCGCGCGGATATCGGCCCATAAGGCGCGCCTCATTACCAAAATACAGAGAGGATGTCGCAGAAAGCATTACAAGGACCATTGTTGACAGCACACAGATAGATGCAAGACCCGCACCATTTCGCTTCATCCGGTATACCATGGACGAAACCGAAATAAAATGATTTGCCTTGTAATAATATGTTTTATTCTTCTGAAGTATCCTGCACAACAGGACAGAACCCGCGACAAAAATAAGATACGTGGCAACAATTACCATTCCTACCGCTATAAAAAACATCATAAATGCAGACATCGGGTCTTCAATGCTGACTGCTATGAAATAGGCTGCCCCCAGCATTCCAAATCCCACAATCGCTAAAAACCAGTTCCCTTTCGGTGGCTTTTCTCCCACTTCAGCGCTGTGCAGAAGATCAATTGGCTTTGCTTTTCCCACCTGAAACAGTGCATTGCACAGAAGCAGCAAGAAGATCAGTAAAAAAAGTTTCACAGATTCCCAAACAGCCCGGGTATCTATAGTAAAGCTCATCGTAACCGTTCCTTCCAGAACGTACCCAAGCCAAAGTTCTGCCAGCTTTGAAAACAGAATACCGCAGAAAATCCCCCCTGCAAGTGAAATCACTGCCACTGTTCCGTTTTCCCAGACCAGAATCCTTGCAAGATTTTTCTTGCCCATTCCGAGAATGTTATAAAGGCCAAATTCCCGTTTCCTGCTTCTGATCAGAAACGAATTGGTATAAAACAGAAAGATCACTGAAAATACAATAAACACGCCGCTTCCCAAGGAAAGCATCTGCTGCAGACTATTCCCGCCTTTTATGGACGCAATATCTTTGCTTTTCATCAGAAAATTCAGAATATAATACATCATGATCATTCCAATACAAGCGAGAAGATACGGTACGTAAATCCTGTAATTTTTCATCATTCCGGTAACAGCCAGCCTTGAATAAATTTTACCCTTTTTCTCTCTCATGACCGGTCACCACCTGTCGCGAGCATCGTGAGCGTATCGGAAACCTTCTGGTAAAGCTGTTCATTCGTACTGGTTCCCCGGTAAATCTGGTGAAACACCTCTCCATCTTTGATAAAAAGCACCCTTCCGGCATGGCTGGCCGCTTTTACGGAATGCGTTACCATCAAAATTGTCTGGCCGTCCTGGTTTATCGTACTGAACATCCGCAGAAGTTCATCTGTTGCCTTGGAATCAAGCGCTCCCGTCGGCTCGTCTGCCAGCACAAGCTTCGGCTGTGTAATCAGCGCCCGCGCTACGGCTGCACGCTGCTTCTGGCCTCCGGATACCTCATATGGGTATTTGTCCAGCAGGCTTGTAATTCCTAGCTTTTCTGCAATCGGCGCCAGTCGTTTTTCGATTTCCCGGTAAGACATATTTGCCAGTACAAGCGGCAAATAAATATTGTCCCGCAGGGTAAATGTATCAAGCAGATTAAAATCCTGGAATACGAAGCCAAGATTATCCCGGCGAAAAGCTGCTTTATCAGCCTCACGGATTCGCGAGAGATCCTGCCCTTCCAGAAGCACCGTTCCGCCTGTCGGCTTATCAAGCGCTGCCAGAATATTCAGCAGCGTTGTTTTTCCGGAGCCGGACTCTCCCATGATCGCCACGTATTCTCCGCTCTCAACCTGAAATGAGACATTCGTCAGAGCCTTTACCTGATTCCCGCCAAAACGCGTCGTATAAGTTTTCTTTAAATTATTCACGGCCAGAATTGCCATATCGATTCCTCCTCGTTCAACAGTTTATTTCTTTGTTCTGGCACAGTATAACAGTCAATGTCTCCCGCTACCATCGATATAGCTTACATCTGCCTTACAGTTTTGTAAGGCTGCATTTACCTCCGCGTTTGCCGCCTACTCAACCTCCAGCTCTGCATTTTTGAGATCAATCCTTACCTCTGTTCCTTCTCCCGGCACGGAAGTTACCAAAATTCTGTGGCCGAGATTGTCACAGATACGGCGGCACAGATACAGTCCAATCCCACTGGCCCTTTGATCCGTTCTTCCGCCATTTCCGGTGTAGCTCCGCTCAAAAATACGCGGCAGATCCTCCGATGCAATTCCGATTCCGGTATCCCGGATGCACAGCGTTTTCGGTTTTTCCACAGTAACCGTAATACTGCCGGACGGCGTATATTTGAGCGCATTGGAAAAAATCTGATCAAGAACAAACGTCAGCCATTTTTCATCCGTCACAACGTATACGCCTGTATTTTCATAATTCAGCTGGATGCGTTTGCGGATAAAAACAGACGCATGTCTTCGGATGACCTGTTTGAGCATTTTATCCAGGCTGTACTCTTTGATCATGTAATCAGTAGAATCCCCGTCCAGCCGCAGATAACACAGTACCATATCAACATACTGCTCCACCCGCTGCAGTTCTTCCGCAAGCTCTAGGCTCTCCGGCGCCTCGCTGCCCTGAAGAATCAGACGCATGGCCGCAATCGGCGTCTTAATCTGATGGACCCACAACGTATAATATTCTACCAGCTCCCGGTAATTCTCTTCTTTTTCCGCAGACAGCTTCCGCCCCCATACAAGCAGTGTCTGAGCAATTTCCTGATAATCCGCCTCAGTCAGATTTGCCGCACACGGCAGATTGTCCAGTGTAACAAAAGCTTCCCTGGCAACCTGCTGCAGTCTTATGTGCTTGTAACGGAACTTTCCATAATCAATCAAAATAAGTATGCCTCCAAAAAAGGCACAAATCGCTGCCGCATATCCGACTGCCGCCACTGGCAGATGGTACAGTCCAAAAACAACCGCCTCAACCAAACAAAAGCCTGCAAAAAGCAGAAAGCCTTTCCAATGCATTTGCAGATAGCTGCCAAACAGCTGACTACTCCTCTTTTTCTTCACACATCTTTTCCTCCGTTTCCTTCTACTTTCTGGCAAACTTGCTCTTCCCGGCTTTTTATTCCACTAGATATCCCATTCCTTTTTTGGTCACAATAAAATCCGTCAGGCCTGCGTCTGCCAGCTTTTTCCGAAGCCGCGTGATATTGACGGTGAGCGTATTCTCATCCACAAAACTGTCCGTCTCCCAAAGACGCTGCATGAGGGTGTCCCGGCTGACCACCTTTCCCTTTCGCTCCATCAGTGTCTGCAAAATCCGGTAATCATTCTTCGTCAGCTCAATGCGCTCACCCTGATAACTGAGGCTCGCATCCGACAGATTCAGGACTGCGCCGCGCGCCTGCAAGGTCTCAGAGGCTACTCCAAAATCATAGGTCCGCCGTAGAATTGCCTGCAACTTTGCCATCAGGACATTCAAGTCAAACGGTTTCGCAATAAAATCATCCCCGCCCATATTCATGGCCATTACGATATTCATACTGTCTGAAGCGGATGAAATAAATACGATCGGCACCTTTGATATCTTTCTGATCTCACTGCACCAGTGATAACCGCCGTAAAACGGCAGCATGATGTCCAGCAGCACAAGCTGCGGATCAAATGCCTGAAATTCCGCAACAATATCCTGAAAATTCTCTGCGCACTTCGCCTCCAGCCCCCACAGACTGATCTGCTTTTGCATGGCCTGCGCAATTGCCATGTCATCCTCCACAATCAAAATCCGGTACATCCTTCCTCCTGTTCCTCTGCCCTGGCAGACATTTTTTATAAAAAATATAAAAATCAATTATGTGTCGCGTGCGATAAATCTGTCCAGTCCTAAATTATTCTTGAAAAATTTTCTCTGTAATGTTATATTAAACGTAGAAACAGGGAAAGCCAGAGAAGCGGCCTACCCCTCAAAAGTTTGCAACTAAACTTTACAGCTTAGCCGTCAACTATTGCAGTAGTTGGCGGCTATTTTCTGTCCTTGAAAATCTGATAACACAGACCAACAAGGGCCATAATGAATGTACAAAACAAGAAAAATTCCTCGTATGTAATCACTGGCAATCCCTCCTTTCTTCCGTCCGGAGGGTAGCCCCTCCGAATATGGAGGGCAAGCCGCCTTGGCTCTCTGGTTTCCCATATGCAAAATATAACACAGTTCCCGGCTTCCTGCAATGCATTATGCTGTCGGCTTGCCTTATTTATCAGCGTTTCCTTCTTCTTTTGAATCTGCATATTTTCTTTCAGAAGGTGGATCTGACTTTTAATCTGCACTTTCATCTGATTAAGCTTATCGATTAACATCGATATATCTTTATTGATCTCCATTCGTTTCTGCTGAAGCTCTACTGGTTCAAACACTCCCGTCAGTTGCAAACAGCTGAATCCTGCGGTATATCTCCTCTGTCTGTTCCAGACCATTCTTTCATATCATCCCAGTAATAATATCCCGGATTGATCACGCAGATCAAAGTCGTTTCTTCGCTGTCATACGAAGGAACAGACCTGTAATTCAATGCTGAAAGCATAACAAAAAGTGCCAGGGCAACCGCCCCTAACTCCAGAATTGTACGTTTCATCTTCCACACCGGTCTTTCTGTTTGAATTTCTTACTTCTATCAGCATATATCATAACACGAAATCTGCCTCAAATCCACCTAACTCACGCCCTTCCCCTCCGTCGAAATCATTTTGTTTTTCCTGGCTTTCCGCCGACTCTGCGCCTGCATATCAACTATATTTTGTGCTTGACGCCCTGTGCCTGCAACGATATACTTGATCTGATATGGTATCCTTTGAATATGAAACTGATTCCTGGCACGATACGCAAATCGCAGGACTTTTTCAAATCAGTCCCATGGTAAAATACATAAAAGGAGCACGAATATATGAACTATGACGTTATCATTGTCGGGGCCGGACCGGGCGGTATTTTTTCTGCCTACGAGCTGACCCAGAAAGACCCTTCTATAAAAATTGCCGTTTTTGAATCCGGCTACCCGCTTGAAAAGAGACACTGTCCGATCGACGGCAAAAAAGTAAAAAGCTGCATCAAATGTAAAACCTGCGCGATCATGAGCGGCTTCGGTGGCGCAGGCGCTTTCTCTGATGGCAAGTACAACATTACCAACGATTTCGGCGGCACGCTGTACGAACATATCGGCCGTTCCATGTCCACAGACCTGATGAAATACGTCGACGAAATCAATATCACTCATGGCGGTGAAGAAACCCGCATGTTTTCTACTGCTGGCACTAAATTCAAAAAGCTCTGCCTTCAGAACAAACTGAAGCTTCTGGATGCCTCTGTGCGCCATCTTGGCACTGATATTAATTACATTGTATTGGAAAATCTGTATGCGGAACTGAAGGAAAAGGTAGATTTTTATTTCCTGAGCCCGGTCGATAAGATTGAAATCCTTCCGGATGGATATCGGGTATGGTATATGGAAAAAAGCGGAGAATTCCAGACAGCCCAGTCCGCAGACTGCTCGAAATGTATCGTCTCAGTAGGCCGCAGCGGCAGCAAATGGATGGAAAAAATCTGTAAGGAGCTGGACATCCCGAC
>ERZ777306.335-NODE-335-length-95112-cov-7.320566_pt1 | contig 95112 bp, 92 predicted proteins | sample MGYA00374966_ERZ777306 | MGnify/ENA primary metagenome ERZ777306 (study PRJEB29329, sample SAMN06343882) | mouse gut metagenome | isolation source: Mouse cecum | place: Austria: Vienna | collected 2014-11-15 ...
AGGGCGCAAAGCCGGGAGAGGGCGGCCATCTGCCAGGGAAAAAGGTCTATCCATGGATTGCAAAGACGAGGCATTCGACACCGGGCGTCAGCCTGATTTCGCCGCCGCCGCACCATGATATTTATTCGATTGAAGATCTGGCACAGCTGATTTACGATCTGAAAAATGCCAACCGTGAGGCTGACATTTCAGTAAAGCTTGTTTCAGAGGCTGGCGTCGGAACCGTTGCAGCGGGCGTTGCAAAAGCAGGTGCGCAGGTGATTCTCATTTCTGGATATGATGGAGGAACCGGGGCGGCTCCAAGAAGCTCCATTCACCATGCAGGGCTTCCGTGGGAGCTTGGACTTGCGGAAACACATCAGACGCTTATGATGAACGGACTGCGCCGGAAGGTGCGTATTGAAACAGACGGAAAGCTGATGAGTGGTCGGGATGTGGCAATCGCTGCATTGCTCGGCGCTGAGGAGTTCGGTTTTGCGACCGGGCCGCTCGTAACGATGGGCTGTGTCATGATGCGCGTCTGCAACCTCGATACGTGCCCGGTAGGTGTAGCTACCCAGAATCCGGAGCTTCGCAAGCGTTTCCGTGGGAAACCGGAGTATGTCGTGAATTTCATGCGTTTTATTGCACAGGATCTGAGGGAGCATATGGCAAGGCTTGGTTTCCGCACGTTGGATGAGATGGTTGGGCGCAGCGATCTACTAAAAAAGAAAGCGCACTGCGAAAATCCGCGGGGAGAGCTGATTGATCTGAGCAATATTCTCAGCAATCCGTATGCCGGAAAGGAATACAAGGTGACCTTTGATGCGTCCCAGGTTTATGACTTCGGCCTGGAGAAAACAAAGGATGTCAGAATTCTGCTGAACCGGCTGCAAGGGGCGCTGGAAAACGGACAGAAACGAAGCATTGAGGTAGAGGTTTCGAACATCGACCGAGCATTCGGTACCATTTTTGGTTCAGAGATTACAAGGCGCTATCCGGATGGACTGGAAGAGGACACTTACACCGTAAAATGCAGCGGCGCGGGCGGGCAGAGTTTCGGAGCATTTATTCCGAGAGGCCTGACGCTGGAACTCGTAGGCGACAGCAACGACTATTTTGGCAAGGGACTTTCCGGAGGAAAGCTGATTGTGTACCCTCCGGCCGGCGTGAAATTTGCGCAGGATGAGAACATTATAATAGGAAACGTTGCACTTTATGGCGCGACAAGCGGCAAGGCATTTATCAATGGTGTTGCAGGGGAGCGGTTCTGCGTGCGCAATTCCGGAGCAGTTACTGTTGTGGAGGGCGCCGGAGATCACGGCTGTGAATATATGACAGGCGGCTGCGCGGTTATTCTCGGCAAAGTCGGGAAAAACTTTGCGGCAGGCATGAGCGGCGGCATCGCTTACGTGCTGGATGAGGAGAATGATCTCTACACAAAGGTAAATAAAAAGATGGTTTCCATTGAAAAAGTGACTTCAAAATATGACGTGCTGGAACTGAAGGAAATGATCGGGGAGCATGTGAACTACACCAATTCAGAGAAGGGCAAAAAGATCCTGGAAGATTTCGGAACGTATCTGCCGAAATTCAAAAAGATCATTCCACATGAATACAATGCAATGCAGATGCGGATTGTCCAGATGGAGGAAAAGGGACTTTCCAGTGAACAGGCACAGATTGAAGCATTTTATGCCAATACGGCAGATCAGGCAGAGTAGGGGGTGCAGATTATGGGAAAACCAACAGGATTTTTAGAGTACAGACGGGAAAACGACCTGGAATGTGCACCGAAGGAGCGAATTCAGAATTTTCATGAATTTCATACCCCGCTTTCACTGGAAAAACAGAGGCTGCAGGGCGCCAGATGCATGGCGTGCGGCGTGCCGTTCTGTCAGGCGGGGGCTATGATTGGTGGCATGGCTTCCGGCTGTCCGCTTCAGAACCTCGTTCCGGAATGGAATGACCTCGTTTATCTTGGAAACTGGGAGGAGGCTTATCGGAGGCTGACAAAGACAAACTGCTTTCCGGAGTTCACATCGCGTGTTTGTCCGGCGCTCTGTGAGGCGGCCTGTACGTGCAACTTGGACGGAGATCCGGTAGCGACGAAAGCCAATGAGCGGGCGATTATTGAGCATGCATTTGAGACCGGTCTCATAAAACCACATCCGCCCAAGGTGCGTACCGGGAAAAAGGTAGCTGTGGTTGGCAGCGGTCCTTCCGGACTGGCAGCGGCGATGCAGCTGAACAAGCGCGGTCATCTTGTGACCGTATATGAGCGCAATGACCGGATCGGCGGATTGCTGCGTTACGGGATTCCCAATATGAAGATAGACAAGAAGGTGATTGACCGTCGCATTGCACTGCTGGAAGCAGAAGGGATTACGTTTGTCACAAATGCGAATGTAGGGGGAAATAAAAAGGCAGATGAACTGCTGAAGGAATTCGATGCGGTGGTGCTTTGCTGCGGGGCTTCTAACCCGCGCGATATCACGGTGCCGGGGCGTGAAGCGAAGGGAATTTATTTTGCAGTGGATTTCCTAAAAGCGACAACGAAGAGTCTTCTGGATTCAGACTTTGCGGATAAAAAATTCATTCCTGCAAAAGGAAAGCATGTGTTGATTATCGGCGGCGGAGATACGGGAAATGACTGCTGCGGAACCGCGGTACGGTTCGGAGCAGCGTCCGTTACTATGCTGGAAATGATGCCGCAGCCTCCGACAACGCGTGCGGCAAACAATCCGTGGCCGCAGTGGCCGCGCGTACTTAAGACTGACTATGGACATGAGGAAGCAATTGCGGTATACGGACAGGACCCCCGGATTTATACGACGACCGTCAAAGAGTTTCTTCTGAATAAAAAGGGTGAGGTCGCAAAAGCAGTGCTTGTCAAATTGGAGAGCAAGAGGGACGAGAAAACGGGCCGTATGCTGATGGTGCCGGTCGAGGGAAGTGAGTGGACGGTAAAAGCGGACCTGGTACTGATTGCAGCAGGCTTTGTTGGTTGTCAGAAATATGTGACGGATGCATTCGGAGTGGAGTTGAATGCGCGGACCAATGTTCAGACGAAACCAGAGCAGTATGCATCGAGCGTTCCAAAAGTATTTGTTGCAGGAGATATGCACCGCGGGCAGTCACTCGTTGTATGGGCCATCCGTGAGGGCCGCGAAGCGGCGCGTGAGGTCGACCGGTATCTGATGGGCTACACGAATCTGTAGACGCCGAAAAAAATATATCATAACACAAAAGAATATCCTATGGTTTTTACTCCTTCCTGTATCTATAATGAAAGATAGATTTCGGGAAGGAGTATTGCGTATGAGAAGAAGTATCAGGTTGGCGGTCTGTGACGATGAAGCACCGGTGCTATCTTATCTGACAGACCAGATACGAAAAGAATTTGGAAAATACGATCTTTGTGCAGAGGCGGATATTTTTATTTCTCCGGTTGAACTTGAGAAAGTACTGAGAGAAAAATCGTACGACGTCTATTTTCTGGACATTGATATGCCGAAGATGAACGGGCTGGAACTGGCGCGTATTTTGCGGGAACAGCGGGAGGAGATACCTCTTGTTTTTGTTTCTGCCAGGGAAGAATATGTGTTTCAAAGTTTTGAAGTACATCCGTTTTCATTTGTTCGTAAAAGCCGGTTCAAACAGGATATGGAGAAGGCCGTATGCGATCTGAGCAGGCGTTTCTGTCAGGAAAATCAGGCATTTTGCAGCATACGGGATGAGGCAGGGCGCTGTTATGAGCTTCCGCTTGCCGATACGCTTTATCTGGAGGCAAGGGATAAGTATGTCAATGTTTTCGTACAGAGAGGCCAAGATTTTTATGTCAGGAATACGCTGTCCAATATTGAAAAAATGTTGGAACCCGAGCAGTTTGTGCGGATACATAAATCCTTTGTGGTAAATCTGCGGGCAGTATACGCAATTAAATACGAAAAAGTGATACTGGATAACGGAAAGGAGCTTCCTCTTGGCCGGGGCCGGTCCGAAGAGGTGAAACGGCGATTTTGCCGGTTGTAGGAGGTGGAAAGCATGTTGGATATCAGAATGAGTCGCGTTATATTTCAAATGCCTGATTTTGCAGCCATTCATCTTTTGGGGCAATTTATAGATGCTGTCTTGTTTTTTTATTTGATCCAGAATTTTTTCGAACCCCGAAAAGCAGCATATCGCTCGAAAAAAAGACTTATTTTGGGAAGTATGTTGTTTACCGGCGTGCTGCATTTTGCAGATTTGTTCACAAAAAACAGTTTTTATTCCTATGCAGCGGTTATGCTTGTGCTGCCATTTTTGTATGCCTGTCTGTTTTTTAAGGGGAAGATCGTCCGAAAAGGGCTGGTCTGCATAATCTTTTTTACCATGACGAGTTCAATAGAAAATCTGATGATGTATCTGACATATTATTTTTCCGATCAATATCTGATTGCGCTTGATACCGTACGGGTTATTTTTTTGTTCCGCCGCATTTTTATGAAAGCGGGTCTGCTTTGGGTAATTAAAATGTTTATGATTGATGTTGTGAAAAAAAACACACAGGATGTAGGCGGCTACTGGTATTTTATGGCGGCTGTGTGCACGGCGGACTGTGTGATTTATAAAAGCATACTGGTGAAAAACACAGCAGACCATCTGATTCTGACACAGGGGTTGATTTTATCGGTTTTCTGTCTGGTTGTGCCTCTGGGTTGTTTTTATATGATCTGTCTCATACTGAAGCTGGGGGAAAGCAACCGTGTAAGACTGGCACAGAGCACCTGGCTGAGCACGCAGGAGCAGCAGATGCTACAGACAGAGGAAATGCAGGAGGAGCTGAAGCGGTTCCGGCATGATTACAGGGCCCATCTGTTTTGCCTGGATGCTCTGGTGCAGGAGGGGAATTACAGGGAGGCTCATCGGTATCTGGAAAAGCTGCATCAGTTGCCAGTGGAGGAAGGGGTTATCATTCCGTATACAAAGAGCAATGCCCTGAATCTGGTGCTGAATCAGAAACGGGCTGAAGCAGTAAGAAGAGGAATTGATTTTACGGTAAAGGTAGAGCTTGAGGCGGAGACGTTTCAGGACGGGCATATACAGGTTTTCGATATCAACACCCTGATTTCTAATTTGTGTGACAATGCAATTGAGGCGGCAGGGCAGGTGGAGCATGGAAGGGTGTTTGTGCAGTTTTCCAGAAAAAAGGCGTACGTGCAGATTGAGGTGGAGAACTCTACGAGTGGGAACGTCATGGTTGAGAATCCAGAGTTTCTCACGAGCAAGGAAGAAAAGGAGCTGCACGGGCTTGGAATTAAGATTATAAAGAATATTGTAAACTCCTATGAAGGGATTTATGAGACAGAAGCTACAGAGCATACATTCAAGACGCGTATTTTGCTGATGGATGCGTAAACGGGGACGTAGTTCACGACAAAAAGCACGTAGTTCACGACAAAGTCATGGAATTGGATAAAATGCTGAACTATAATAGAAGTGCAATTTGCGAATTGTATAAAATAACGAGAAAATATACAATTTCGTATTAAAATGCACAAAAAAGGAGGAGTTTGGAGTGAACAAAATGAAAAAAACAAAAAAGGTTTCTTCTCTGATGCTGGCAACAGCGATGGCAGTTTCATCGGTTTCATCGGCAGCGATGGCGGAGGAAACAGAAGGAAAGAAGTATGAGGTGGTTGAAAACGCAGGCGGTTTTAACCAGGTAATCCAGGAAGGCGGAAAGAAGCTTTCTTATTCTCCGGAATCCGGCGTCACACTTTTGGAGGACGACGGCTTTGCATTTAAGGATTTGAACCAGAACGGTGAGCTGGATACGTATGAGGACTGGCGTCTTGATGCAAAGACCAGAGCACAGGCACTGGCCGATCTGATGGTGGCAGACGGCCGTGACGGAATTGAGAGCATTGCAGGACTCATGCTGTACAGTGCACATACGAAAGTGGATTCCGAGACAGTTTCCGGAACAGAGATTGATTCCCGTGCACGTACACAGGATGGTACTACCACGATGGATGCGATTACAGATCACAAGCTGCGCCACGTTCTGGTGACTTCTATTGCCAGCCCTGAAATCGGTGCAAAATGGAGCAATAATCTGCAGTCTATCGTAGAAGGCATGGAGTACGGAATCCCGTGTAACAACAGTTCTGACCCGCGTCATGAGGCAAGTTCAGATACATCCGTACAGTATGTGGCAGGCGAATCCGGAGCTATTTCCAAATGGCCGGGAATGCTTGGATTGGCTGCAACCTACGATCCGGAGCTGGTAAAAGAGTTTGGTAAAACAGTCGGAACTGAGTACCGCGCACTCGGAATCGGAACAGCTCTTTCTCCGCAGATCGACCTTTCTTCTGAGCCGAGATGGAGCCGTGTAAGCGGAACCTTTGGTGAGAACACAGAACTGACCGTAGATCTTTCGAGAGCAATTGTGGATGGCTATCAGTCCACCTACGATGAAGACGGCAATGATCTTGGATGGGGTGAAGAGTCAATCGTCGCAATGATCAAACACTGGCCGAGCGGCGGACCGGAAGAAGGCGGCCGTGACGGACATTATGGCTTTGGTAAATATGCCGTATATCCAGGTGAAGAGTTTGGCGAGCAGATCCGTAACTTTACGGAGGGCGCTTTGAAATTGGATGGTGCGACAGGAATGGCTTCTGCTGTTATGCCGTACTACACAATCAGCTTTAACCAGGACCCGAGCGGAGAGAATCTCGGCAATGGTTTCAGCAATTATATGATTAACGAACTGCTCCGCGGAGAATACGGATTCGATGGCGTGGCCTGCACAGACTGGATGATTACAGCCGATGCAGACAATGACGGTGTATTCCAGGGAAAATGCTGGGGCGTTGAAGATAAGACCGTCGCTGAGCGTCACTATATGTGTCTGATGGCTGGTATGGACCAGTTTGGAGGCAACAATGTAATCGGACCTGTGATGGAAGCTTATGATATGATGGTGGAAGAACAGGGACAGGAGTTCGCAGATAACCGTTTTGCGCAGTCAGCAACAAGAATTCTGTTGAATATGTTCAATCTGGGGCTGTTTGAAGATCCGTATCTGGATATTGACGAGACCGTTGCTACCGTTGGTTCACCGGAGCTGATGGAACTCGGCTACAATGCACAGGTAAAATCCGTTGTTATGCTCAAAAATGAGAACAACGTAATCTCAGCATATGATGCAAATGCAGAGAAGAAGACGGTTTATGTTCCGAGCTATACGACTGTGAAAAAAGACGAAACGACAAAGGTTGTGACTTCTGTTTCCACACCGAGTGTCAGCGTACCGGTTCTTTCTCAGTATTTCAATGTAACGGAAAATCCGGAAGAGGCAGATTTTGCCATTGTTGGTATGGACAGCCCGGACGGTGGTTCCGGTTATGACATGGCGGAACTGGAAGAGGGAGGAAACGGTTACCAGCCGATCACCTTGCAGTACCGTGAATATACCGCTGATACAGCGAGAGAGACAGCAATCGCAAATGACCCGGGCAAGCAGTTTATTGATTCCGAGACAGGCGAGATGGTTTACACAGACAATGCAGAAAACCGTTCTTACAAAGGTAAGACTGTGACAGCTGCCAACGAGTATATGCTGGATACGCTGGAAGAGACAAAGGAAGCTATGGGAGATAAGCCGGTGGTTGTCTACATGCGTGCAAAGAAACCGGTAGTATGGAGCGAGGTTGAGCCGCTGGCAGACGCGATTATCGTAGGATACGGAATCGCAGATCAGGCAGCTGTGGATATTATCGCAGGTGTGACAGAACCGTCCGGTCTGCTTCCGTTGCAGCAGCCTGCTAATATGGAGACTGTAGAAGCACAGTATGAAGACGTTCCGATGGATATGGAATGCTATGTGGATGCAGCAGGAAATACGTATGATGTTGCTTATGGACAGAACTGGTCAGGCGTTATCAGTGATGAGAGAACAGCAGCTTACGGACCGCAGACAAAATAGTCAGTCCGGCTGATTCTGAAAAAGTGAACAGGATAAGGATGGCATAAAGAAACGCGGCAGTGCGGGTGGAAGATCCCATTTGCGCTGCTGCGTTTCTTTTTTATGCTTCTTTTTTTAAAACTTTTTTTCTTGTGATGCGCCCAGGAACATGATAATATAAAGGGATAAAAGAAAGAAACGGAGGTAAATCCGGAATGAAGCTGGAAAAACTATTGGAGCATGTTTCCTATCGGTGTCTTCAGGGGAGCACGGATGTGGAAGTGAAAAATGTGATAAATGATTCCAGGAATGCAGAGGAAGGATCGCTGTTTATCTGTATTAAGGGCGCTGTGACAGACGGACACACCTATATCAAAGATGTGGTAGGGAAGGGAGCAAAGGTGCTTGTAGTACAGGATGCGGTGGAAGCACCGCAGGATGTGACAGTCATTCAGGTAGAGGACAGTCGTTATGCGATGGCACTCATATCGGCGGCATATTTCGGGTATCCTGCACAGGAGATGAAGATCATCGGAATTACCGGTACAAAGGGGAAGACGACGACAACCTATATGGTAAAGTCTATTCTGGAATCGGCCGGATATAAGGTGGGTTTGATTGGCACGATTGAGGTAATTATCGGGGACGAGGTGATCCCGGCAAACAATACCACGCCGGAATCCTATTCGATACAGGAATATTTTCGCCGGATGGCCGATGAAGGTTGTCAGGTCGTTGTGATGGAAGTATCGTCGCAGGGACTGATGCTCCACCGGACAGCCGGAATCGATTTTGAAATCGGGATTTTTACAAATATTGAGCCGGATCATATCGGGCCGGCAGAGCATGAAAGCTTTGAGGATTATATAGAATGCAAGAGCCGTCTGTTCCGGCAGTGCCGTTTTGGTATTTTCAACGCGGATGATGCACATCTGGAGCGGATTCTGGAAGGGCACACATGTCAGGTGGAAACATTCGGACTGTCGGAAAAGGCAGATCTGAGGGCAGAGGACCTGCAGCTTGTGTCCGGCTTCGGTTATCTTGGAATTGCTTATACTGCGGTATGTACCGGCACGAACGAAGAGCGCTTTGATGTGGAGGTGGATATTCCAGGCAAGTTCAGTGTTTACAATTCACTGACAGCGATTGCGATCTGCCGCCATTTTAAAGTCGGGACGGATGACATCAAACGCGCGCTCAAAAAAGCAAAGGCCAGGGGGCGCGTGGAGATGGTGAAGGTATCGGACCATTTTACGCTTATGATTGATTATGCGCACAATGCCATGGCGCTTGAAAGCCTGCTTACGACACTGCGGGAATATCAGCCGCATCGTCTTGTCTGCATGTTTGGCTGCGGCGGCAACCGTTCCAGGCTGCGCCGGTATGAGATGGGCGAGGTGTCCGGAAGACTTGCAGATCTGACGATTATTACGTCTGACAATCCTCGGTTTGAGAAGCCCGAAGATATCATTGCAGATATTGTCACCGGCATCCGGAAAACGGATGGCAAATATGTGACGATTGCAGATCGGAAAGAGGCGATTGCCTATGCAATTCATCATGGAGAGCCGGGAGACATCATTGTGCTGGCAGGCAAGGGGCATGAAGATTACCAGGAGATTGAAGGAAAGCATTATCCGATGGATGAGCGCGTGCTGATTCAGGAAATCCTGGAGGCAGATAATAACAGAGACTGACATGGAATTGTTTGCAGATATTATTGTTGATATTTCCTGCAAAAAGCTGGATCAGACTTTTCAGTATCGGATTCCGGAAACACTGAAGAGCAGTCTGGAGCCGGGAAATGTTGTGGAGATACCCTTTGGACGCGGGAATCGCATGACAAAGGGATATGTGCTTCGGATTACGGATTATCCGTCTTGCCCATTGGAAAAAATGAAGTGGATCGAGGCAGTGGCGACGGATTTTGCCGGTACGGATTCCAAGTTGACGGCGCTGGCTTTGTGGATGCGGGATTATTATGGATGTACGGCGGTGCAGGCGCTGCGGACGGTACTTCCGTTCCGACAGAAGGCGGCTGTGAAGGAGAAACGGACGGTTACTTTGCAGGTTTCCCATCAGGAGGCGCAGCAAAAGCTGGAACTGTTTCGCCACAAACATCAGGCAGCCCGGGCAAGACTTCTGGAGGCGCTTTTGGAGGACCCCATGCTCCCGTACGAGGTTGTGACCGGAAGTCTGAAGATTACGCCATCTGTGCTGCGGGCGCTTGAGCAGCAGAAGCTTATTTCCTGTGAGCACGAGCAGGTGTACCGCAGACCGGAATTGCTACAGAATCTTGGAACAAGTGCGCAGGACAGGGTTATTTTGAATTATGAGCAGCAGGAAATTGTGGATGCAATAGAGTCTGAATGGGAAGAAAAAGAAATCGCATCTTATCTGATTCATGGTGTAACAGGGAGCGGAAAGACCGCTGTTTATATGGAACTGATTGCACGCACGGTTGCACGCGGGAAGCAAGCAATTCTTCTGATTCCGGAAATCTCGCTGACGTATCAGAATGTCCTTCGTTTTTATCATCGCTTCGGGGACCGGATTTCTGTTTTACATTCCCGTCTTTCACAGGCAGAACGCTATGATCAGTTTGAACGGGCGCGCCAGGGCGATATTGATGTGATGATCGGGCCGCGTTCCGCTCTGTTTACACCTTTTCAGAAGCTTGGTATGATTATTGTGGATGAAGAGCATGAGACTTCCTATAAAAGTGAACAGGTACCCAGGTATCATGCGCGAGAGACTGCGAGAAAGAGGGCTGTACTGGAAGGCGCAAAGCTGGTGCTTGGTTCTGCGACGCCGTCTCTGGAGGCATATTACGAAGCACAGATGGGGGAAAGCAGGTTATTTACTTTGAAAGAGCGGGCTGCCGGAGGCATGCTGCCGGAGGTGATTACGGCGGATATGCGCGAGGAGTTAAAAGCCGGCAACCGCTCTGTTTTCAGCCGTATACTAACCGAGAAGATCGGAGAGAGGCTGAAGCGCGGGGAGCAGGTGATGCTGTTTTTGAACCGCCGCGGTTATGCGGGGTTTGTGTCTTGTCGTTCCTGCGGACATGTGATGAAATGTCCGCACTGCGACGTATCGTTGTCTCTCCATCAGGGGAGACGGCTCGTGTGCCATTACTGTGGGTATGAGGAACCGGCTGTAGGGAAATGTCCAACCTGCGGTTCCCCGTTTATCGGAGGCTTTAAAGTCGGTACACAGCAGGTTGTGGAGCTTGTGCAGCAGGTTTTTCCGAACGCAAGGATTTTGCGCATGGATGCGGACACGACGAAAGGAAAGGATGGCCATGCCGAGCTTTTGCGGGCATTCGCACAGCGGGATGCAGATATTCTGGTCGGTACGCAGATGATTGTAAAAGGACATGATTTTCCGCTGGTGACGCTGGTCGGGATTCTGGCCGCAGATTTGTCTTTAAATATGAGTGATTATGAGGCTGCGGAGCGGACGTTTCAGCTGCTGACCCAGGCGGCGGGCAGGGCTGGACGTGGAAAAATGCCGGGTGAGGTCGTAATTCAGACGTATGAGCCGGAGCATTATGCAGTTGCATGTGCGGCTGCGCAGGACTATGACAGCTTTTATGAACAGGAGATGAGGTACCGACAACTTGCAGGGTACCCGCCGCTTGGGGATATGATGACCATTCATTGTGCTTCAGAGCAGGAACAGCAGCTCGGGCTTGCGGTTACCTATCTTGCAAAATTTGTCCGACAGCTTGTAGGGCGCCGCGGCGTAACGGTGATCGGGCCAGCAGATGAGACGGTTTCAAAGGTAAATGATGTGTACCGCAAGGCAATGTACCTGAAGCATGCGGACTTCAAAGTGCTCACTTCTGTGAAAAATATTGTGGAGCAATATGTTGAAATGAACGAAGGCTTTAAAGATATTTCCGTTCAGTTTGAGCGGCGATAAAGGTAAGTAACTATAGCGAAGGCCGGTAACGAGACAAAAGCTGGGAAGGTGCCAAGAAGCAATGCTGGCATTGATACGAATAGGCAGAGCTTGAAACGTAGAAGTAAATACAGATTTGTATAATAAAAAAAAGAAACCGGAGGGATTTTGATGGCTTTAAGACAAATCAGAATTATGGGAGACGAAAAACTGGAAAAAACATGCAGACCAGTAACGGAGATGACTCCGCGGACAAAAGAATTGATCCGCGATATGTTGGACACAATGTATGATGCAAACGGTGTTGGATTGGCGGCGCCACAGGTAGGTATATTAAAACGAATTGTGGTAATAGATGTAGGAGAAGGACCGATTGTCCTGGTGAATCCGGTGATTCTGGAGACCTCCGGCGAGCAGACCGGCCAGGAAGGCTGTCTGAGTCTTCCTGGGCAGGCAGGTATTGTGACGCGTCCGAATTACGTAAAAGTAAAAGCCTGCGATGAAAACATGCAGGAATTTGAGCTGGAAGGTGAGGAGCTCTTGGCACGTGCCATTTGCCATGAATGCGATCATCTGGACGGAATCATGTACGTGCGGTATGTCGAGGGTGAGCTTTTTGACACCTCCGACGAGGACTATGACGAAGACGAAACAGAGGAATGATTTCCATTTGCCGCCGCAAAGAAGCGGTTTTGGAGGAGCTAGAATGAAAAATGTTGTATTTATGGGAACGCCGGATTTTGCAGTGGGTACGTTGCAGGCCCTGATTAATTCGGAAAAATATCATGTGCAGGCTGTATTTACACAGCCGGATAAACCAAAAGGAAGAGGGGGCGCAGTACAGATGTCCCCGATCAAAGAACTTGCGCTGGCAGCCCAAATTCCGGTGTGTCAGCCGGCAAAGATAAGGGAGCCGGAATGGGTGGAGAAGCTCAAAGAGATGAACCCTGATGTGATCGTAGTCGTAGCGTTCGGTCAGATCATTCCGCCGTCGATTTTGGAGTTGCCTTTGCATGGCTGCATCAATGTCCATGCATCCCTGCTTCCTCTGTACCGCGGTGCAGCGCCAATTCAGTGGGCGGTCATAAACGGTGACAGAGAATCCGGTGTCACCACCATGCGCATGGATGCAGGCCTGGATACGGGAGATATGATTCTAAAAGAAACCGTACCGCTTGCAGCAGACGAGACGGGCGGCAGCCTTTTCGACAAACTGAGCGCAGTAGGAGCAAAGCTCCTGATCCGCACGCTGGATGCGCTCGACGACGGAACTGCTGTCCTGACAAAGCAGCCGGAAGAAAGTCCGACGCCATACGCTGCAATGCTGACCAAAAAAGACGGATTGATCGACTGGTCTGCCGATGCCATGAAAATCGAACGACTGATCCGCGGCTTGAATCCATGGCCGAGCGCCTACACAAAATACCGCGGCAAAACCCTGAAAATCTGGCGTGCAGAAGCAGAGCATCAGGATACAGACACGACACAAACCGCAGATACTCTGCCAGGCATGGCCGTCGAAGTAACCAAAACTTCACTGAAAATCCAGACCGGAAACGGTCTTTTAAGCATCAAAGAACTTCAACCAGAGGGGAAAAAACGGATGCCAGTCGACGCATTCCTGCGCGGCTACCCCGTCAACCTTGGCGAGCATTTGGGCTAAATAAAAAACAAAATCGGGGTAGTAATCAAATCCAAAGCATGGCAGGAGTCAAACCCCGGAGTAGAAAGGAGCTGATTTTACATGAATCTGCTTGTAACAACTGCAAATTCCTTTTATGGCTACGGAGGCTACGGCGCATACCGTTATTTTGACTGGACCTATCTGCTTGTCATAGCGGGTCTGCTTATTTCTATGATAGCTTCCGCAAATGTAAAAGGAACGTTTAACCGATATTCGAAGGTCCGCAGTATGAGCGGTCTGACCGGAGCGATGGCGGCGCAGAAAGTGCTGCAGCTGTCCGGTATTCAGGATGTTCGGATCGAGCATATTTCCGGAAATCTGACAGACCATTATGATCCAAGGACAAAAGTCTTGCGGCTGTCTGACAGTACGTACAGCTCCAATTCCGTTGCGGCCGTCTGTGTTGCCGCTCATGAATGCGGTCATGCGATTCAGCATCAGAAAAGTTATGGTCCGCTGGTACTTCGGAGCACTCTGGTTCCGGCTGCGAATCTTGGCTCAACGTTGGCGTGGCCGGTGTTTCTGATGGGGCTTATTTTTTCGATGCGCCCGCTTCTTACTGTCGGAATTGTTTTATTTTCTCTGGCAGTTCTTTTTCAGCTGGTCACACTTCCGGTTGAGTTCAACGCTTCCTCAAGAGCGCTTAAAGTTCTGGAAAATGGGGGCATTCTTGGTGATACAGAGCTTGCCGGGGGTAAAAAAGTGCTCGGAGCGGCAGCGCTGACCTATGTGGCCAGTCTTGCGGCATCCATTCTTCAGCTTCTGCGGCTGATTATTCTTGCGGGAGGAAGAGATCGTGACTAAACCTCTGAACATAAGAGAAATTGCGCTGGAAATTCTGATGGAGATCACAGAAGAGCAAGCTTACAGTCATGTGGTGATGAGACAGGTTCTGGAAAAATATCAGTATCTTGAGAAACGAGACCGCGCATTTATTACAAGATGCGTGGAGGGGACACTTGAGCATATGATTCAGATGGATTATATCATCGAACAGTTTTCCAATGTTCCGGTCTATAATATGAAACCACTGATCCGCAATCTTCTGCGCATGTCTGTTTATCAGATGAAATACATGGACAGTGTGCCAGATTCTGCCGTCTGTAATGAAGCTGTGCGGCTTGCTCAGCGCAGAGGATTTTATAATTTAAAAGGATTTGTAAATGGGGTGCTGCGCAGTACTGCGCGCAGGCTTGGACAGGTGTGCTATCCGGATCCGAAGATGGAGCCGTTGCATTATCTGTCTGTGAAATATTCATTCCCGATCTGGATGCTGGATAAATGGGTGGCACAGTTCGGGTACGAGACGACGGAAAAAATCTGCCGGGATACCCATATGGAAAAGCAGACCGTGGTGCGCTGCAATCTGTCCAAAGCCTCCCGCGAGGAGATTATCCGGGAGCTTGAAGAACAGGGGATTCGGACAGAACCGCATCCATATTTGGATTATGCGCTAAAAATTTCCGGTTATAATTATATAAAGGCGATCTCAGCGTTCAAAAAAGGCTGGATTCAGGTGCAGGATATCAGTTCCATGCTGGTTGCTGAGGTTGCAGCACCGAATTGGGGCGATACGTGTTTTGATGTATGCGCGGCGCCAGGGGGCAAAAGCCTGCACGTAGCTGAAAAACTGATGGGAAGCGGCTGTGTGGAAGCGCGAGATGTTTCCGAATATAAGGTAAAACTGATGCAGGAAAATATTGACCGCATTGGGGCCATCAATATTCAGGCTGTTTTGAAGGATGCGACCGTGCGTGACGAAGCGTCGGTCCAAAAGGCCGACATTGTCCTGGCCGATGTGCCGTGTTCCGGGCTTGGAGTAATTGGCAAAAAGCAGGATATTAAGTATAAAATGTCGGAGAAGCAACAGCAGGATATTATCCGATTGCAAAGACGGATTCTTTCTGCTGTACAGGAGTATGTAAAGCCGGGCGGCGTGCTGATTTACAGTACGTGTACGATCGGAGCTGATGAGAATCAGTACAATATTAAATGGTTTCTTGACAATTTTCCGTTTCATTTGGAAAGTATTGATCCGTATATCTGTGACGAATTAAAAGGTAGAACGACAGGGGGAGGCTATATTCAGCTTCTTCCGGGCCTGCATCAGTCGGATGGATTTTTTATTGCAAGGCTGCGCCGCGAAGAGGAGAGCAGAGCCGCGTTCGAAGAAGGATAAAGGACAGCAAACATGGATGAGAGAGATATCAGATCTTATACGTATGAAGAAGTACAGCTGGCGCTCGCTGGGATGGGAGAAAAACCGTTTCGGGCGAAGCAGCTGTATCAGTGGATGCATGAAAAACTGGCGACAGGTTTTGAGGAGATGACAAATCTTCCCGGGAGCCTGAGAGACAGATTGGCTGAACGTTTTACCTATACGTCTTTGGACATGGTAGAACGCATGGTTTCAGAGCTGGATGGCACAGAAAAGTATCTGTTTCGCCTTTCGGACGGAAATGTGATTGAAAGTGTGCTGATGCGTTACCATCACGGAAATTCTGTCTGTATTTCCTCTCAGGCCGGATGCAGGATGGGATGCCGCTTCTGTGCGTCGACGCTTGGCGGCCTTACGCGAAATCTTCTGCCATCCGAGATGCTCGGTCAGATATATCATATTCAGAGGCTGTCCGGGGAGCGCGTATCAAATCTTGTGGTTATGGGGACCGGAGAGCCGCTTGACAATTACGAGAACCTGCTGCGGTTTCTCAGGTTGCTGACCGACGAACATGGATTACATATCAGCCAGCGGAATGTGACGGTATCTACCTGTGGTATTGTAGAAAATATCCGCCGTCTGGCAGATGAAAAAATGCAGATTACGCTGGCGCTCTCTCTGCATGCATCGAGTCAGGAAAAGCGCAAAGAACTGATGCCGATTGCATATAAATATGAATTGAAGGATGTACTAGATGCCTGTCGTTATTATTTTGCGCAGACAGGCCGAAGGATTACGTTTGAATATAGTCTGGTAGCAGGAGTAAATGATACGGCAAAAGACGCGGCGGAGCTGGGGGCTTTGATCTCGGGAATCAATTGTCATGTGAACCTGATTCCAGTTAATCCAATTAAAGAGCGCAGTTACAGTCAGCCGGACCGAAGTGCTGTGGAGGCGTTCAAAAATAAACTTGAAAAATATCGGATAAATGTTACTATTAGAAGAGAAATGGGCCGTGATATAGGCGGGGCCTGCGGCCAGCTCAGAAAGAGTTATATCGAGGAACAGAGAAAGGAAACAGGAGTATGAAGACGTATAGCATTACAGATATCGGCAAGAGACGTTCTGTCAATCAGGACTTTGTCTATGCCTCCGACCAGCCGGTTGGGAATCTGTCCAATATGCTGATTGTGGCGGACGGCATGGGTGGCCATAATGCGGGAGACCTGGCATCGCGCTATACCGTCGAATCTATGGTTGACTATATTGAAAATGCCAGGGAGCAAAGGCCGATTCCGCTGCTGAGCGAGTCCATCCACCATGCAAATGAGCTGGTAATGGAGAAAGCAAAAACAGACCGGGCGCTGGAAGGTATGGGAACTACTGTTGTGGCGGCTACCATAAAGGATGATTATTTGTACGTGGCCAATGTAGGTGACAGCAGGCTATATCTGATTGATCAGGAAATTGAGCAGATCACAAGAGACCATTCTCTTGTGGAAGAGATGATTCGCGTTGGCGAGCTTCAGAGAAAGGATGCAAGAAGCCACCCGGACCGGAATATTATTACAAGAGCGATTGGCGCCAGAGCCCCGGTCAAGGTTGATTTTTTTGACGTGAAGCTGGAGCAGGGAGATAAGATCCTTCTGTGCTCTGACGGGCTGACGAACATGGTCGAAGACGAAGACATTTTATATATTGTGAAAAAGAGCGCCTCACTGAAGGAGGCGGCGCAGCGTCTGATTACAGAGGCGAATAAGAATGGCGGAAAAGACAACATTTCAGTAGTCCTTGCTGAATTTTAACGGACGGGGTATTTATATGTTAAAAGTCGGAATGTTTATTCAAAACAGATATGAAATTATATCCCGTATCGGATCGGGCGGGATGGCTGACGTTTATAAAGCAAAAGACCATAAATTAAATCGTTTTGTAGCTGTAAAGGTACTGAAAAAAGAGTTCCGGGATGACAAGGTATTTATTTCCAAGTTCCGGGTGGAGGCGCAGTCCGCCGCAGGCCTGGCGCATTCCAATATCGTGAATATTTACGATGTCGGCGAGGAGGCCGGTATCTATTATATTGTGATGGAGCTGATCGAGGGGATTACTCTGAAAGAGTACATCAAAAACAAAGGGCATCTGTCCGTTCGAGAGGCGACAAGCATCGCGCTGCAGATTTCAGCAGGACTGGAGGCAGCGCACAACAATGGCATTATTCACAGAGATGTGAAGCCGCAGAATATCATGATTTCCACAGACGGAAAGGTTAAGGTGGCTGATTTTGGTATTGCGCGTGCAGTGACGACAAATACTGCCAATTCTGCTGCGATGGGGTCTGTGCATTACAGTTCTCCGGAGCAGTCCAGGGGTGGTTACAGCGATGAGAAGAGTGATATTTATTCGCTTGGTATTACGATGTATGAGATGCTGACGGGCTGTGTGCCATTTGACGGCGATACGGCAGTGGCGGTGGCGATTCGTCATTTGCAGGAAGAAATTCATGGACCGGCAGAAATTGTTCCGGAGATTTCCTACAGCACCAATCAGATCGTATTGAAATGCACGCAGAAAAACCCGGATCGCCGTTATGCCAATATGACGGAGCTGATTCGCGATCTGCGCGAGTCTCTCGTAAATCCGGAGGGGGATTTTGTTGTACGTGCGGAAGAGGGGCATGCAGTAAAAGCAAAAGAGAAAACTGCGCCTTCGCGTGAACCGGGGCAGGGAGGGGCAGAGGCGAAAATGCCTGCCTATGATGAGACGCTTGATGTGGGAGCGGCAGCCAACCTCCATATGCAAAACAACGGTCCTGCGACTAACCGGGCTTATCAGCCGGGAAGCTATTATCAGAAAAGCACATACCAGGAAGTACGTCTGGATCGTTCAGAGGGTCCGGACGGAGGCTCATGGGAGGAGGATCTGGATCAGGAGCGGAGTACCAGAGAGTACGATCCGTATTTTGACGCATATGACAATCCGGATGACTACGCGATTCGGGATGGCGGTTATAAGCTTGACGAAGGGTTTGCGCCGAAAAAGGAAAAACGCAGGGATGATTCGGATATCGGACTGAATCCGCGCCTGGAAAAGGCAGTTACCGTTGGCGGTATCATTGTTGCGGTGATTATAGGTTGTGTATTTCTGGTGCTGCTTGCGAACGCTTTTGGATTGTTCAATTTTAGAAAAAAACCAACGCAGACAGAGCCTGCAACAGAACAGATGACCCAGACAGAAGCAGTGCAGAACGTATCTGTGCCGAAAATAGACGGAAAGACAGAAAAAGAAGCCCTTGATCTGCTGGCAAGCTTTGGCCTGCCTGGAAAGAAGATGGGCGAGGGAAAGGCAGAAGGCTATTTGCCGGGACAGGTGTATAATCAAAGTCCAAAGGCCGGAGAGATGGTAGCGCAGGGAAGTACGGTCAGCTATCAGGTTGTGGAAGAAGAGGAGGAGATTGTTCTTTCAGATCTGAGCAATCAGGAGCAGAACCAGGCACAGGCATTTTTGCTGACGCAGGGCCTCAAATGTGAGATTGATACGTCCAGGCAGAGCGATACAATTGAGTATGGCCGTGTCATTACGACAGAACCGGGAGCAGGAGCAAAAGTAAAACCAGGAGATACCGTGAAGCTGTTTGTAAGTCAGGCTCCCCAGACAGAGCCGGAATATGTTCAGGTGCGTGATCTGTATTATTATTCCAAAGAGGTTGCGACAGAGGCTTTGGAGCTTCAGGGTTTTATTCCTGCATATGATTATGAGCCGAACAATGCGGGCGTGCCGGATGGATGGGTAATCCGCAGTGAACCGGCAGGCGGTGAGCAGGCAGCCAAAGGTTCTACCGTAACTTTGATTATCAGTACAGGGCCAGGGGAGATGCCGGACGGTGATGACAACATCACCTTTTCGAATGAAGGAGCAAATACTACTGACACTGCTGGGACGTGGAGGTGTAATGCATCTCTGGATTCCCCGGCGGGTTACAACGGACAGCCGGTGCGTATCACTTTGAAGCAAAACGGCACTGAAACAACAGTTTTTGAGGGAACGACGACCTTCCCGTATTCTTTTGAGGTACAGGGAGCTTCCGGCGTGTCGGAAGGAACCGCGTATGTTTATCTGCTGGACCCGGGTACAAATGAGGTGACTAGCACGATTGAATATGCAGGAATTACGTTTAGTCAGGTGAATTGATGCAGGGAAAAATTATCAGAGGTGTCGGTGGCTTCTACTATGTACATGCGGAAGATGATGCCGTCTATGAGTGCAGGGCAAAAGGGATTTTCCGAAAAGATAAAAAGAAACCGCTGGTGGGAGACAATGTGGAAATTTCTGTGCTCGACGAAGAACAGAAAACAGGAAATGTAGATGAGATTCTTCCCAGGAAAAATGCCCTGGTACGCCCTGCTGCGGCAAACGTAGATCAGGCGCTCGTGGTATTTGCAGTGACAAGTCCAAGTCCGAACCTGAATCTGCTTGACCGTTTTCTGATTTCGATGGAGCAGCAGCAGGTTCCGGTAATTATCTGTTTCAACAAAACAGATCTGGTGGAGAAAGCGTCGTTGTCAGAGCTCGCATTTTCCTATCGTTTGTGTGGCAGTGAGGTACGCTTTCTGAGTGTGGCAGAGCAGGAGGGGATTGAGGAGCTCCAGCAGCTTTTGGAAGGAAAAACGACAATTGTTGCAGGTCCGTCCGGTGTTGGAAAGTCCTCTCTGACGAATGCCCTTCAGTCTGAAGTCCGTATGGAGGTTGGCGAAATCAGTCGGAAGATTGATCGTGGAAAGCACACGACACGTCATACAGAGCTGATTGTGCTGCGGAAAAACACGTATTTTCTTGATACGCCTGGATTTAGCTCGTTGTACTTGGATGGTATTGCGTATGAGGAACTCAAGAATTACTTTCCGGAATTTTCAAGTTATGAACCATATTGCCGTTTTCAGGGCTGTATGCATCTTATGGAGCCGGATTGCGGCGTGAAAGAGGCGCTGGAAAAACACAGAATTTCCAGAACGAGATATGAGAACTATACGCTGCTTGCAGCAGAACTGAAGGATAAAAAGAAATACTGAAAAACAGGGAATGACACAAAAGACAAACAGCCGTATATCGGTTTCTGTGTATAAGCAGGGCCGATTTGGGGCTGTTTTTATTTCAGTATACCAAATGTAGTGTTTACGGAGCTGTCAGTTTTCGAGTAAATTCTTCTTTTTTCTTATCCTGTTCGCGAATTGTGTCGAGCGATTTCTTTTCACGACTATTGTTTCTTGTCGGTTTCTGTGCTAAACTGTGACTTGCTGAGATAAAAAAAGGAAAAATACAGGAAAATGTAAATAGAAGAAAGAAATGGAGAGAAAAACATGAAATTAGGAATTGTTGGTCTGCCAAATGTAGGAAAAAGTACGTTGTTTAATTCTTTAACAAAAGCTGGAGCTGAGTCCGCGAATTATCCGTTTTGTACGATTGATCCGAACGTAGGTGTGGTTGCTGTGCCAGATGAAAGACTTCAGCTTTTAACGGATTTGTATCATTCTGAGAAGACGACGCCAGCTGTGATTGAATTTGTGGATATCGCAGGCCTTGTAAAGGGGGCTTCCAAAGGAGAGGGACTGGGCAATCAGTTTCTGGCAAATATAAGAGAAGTAGATGCAATTGTACATGTGGTTCGGTGTTTTGAGGACACAAACGTGATTCACGTAGATGGCAGCGTTGATCCGGTGCGCGATATTGAGACAATCAATCTGGAACTGATTTTTTCCGATCTGGAAATTTTGGAACGCCGAATTTCCAAGACTGCCCGTGCTGCGAGAAATGACAAGACGCAGGCAAAAGAGCTGGAACTTCTTCAGCGTTTAAAAGAGCATCTGGAAGCGGGTGAACTGGCGATTACTTACGAGACGGATGATGAGGACGAGCAGGCATGGCTTGCGGAATACAATCTCCTGACCGGCAAACCAGTTATTTTTGCTGCGAATGTTGCTGAAGATGATCTGGCAGATGACGGAGCTGAGAATCAATACGTGCAGGAAGTGCGTGAGTATGCAAAAAACAGTGCCAGCGAGGTATTTGTGATCTGTGCGCAGATTGAAGAGGAGATCTCAGAGCTGGATGACGATGAAAAACAGATGTTTCTCGAAGATCTGGGATTAAAAGAGTCCGGATTGGAGAAACTGATAAAGGCAAGCTACAGTCTTCTTGGCCTGTTGAGTTATCTGACGGCAGGCGAAAAGGAGACAAGGGCATGGACGATCAAAAAAGGAACGAAGGCTCCGCAGGCGGCCGGAAAGATTCATTCTGATTTCGAGCGCGGCTTTATCCGCGCGGAGGTTGTGAATTACCAAAATCTTCTGGACTGTGGCTCTTACGCAGCGGCGAAAGAAAAGGGGCTGGTAGGACTGGAAGGAAAAGATTACGTGGTAAAAGACGGCGACGTAATCCTGTTCCGTTTCAACGTGTGAAAACAATGAGTGAAGCGCGTTTTTACACAGGTAAAAGCAAAGGAGGATTTTATGGAGGGCATGATCCGTTTTCCGCATCTGGGGATTACGCTGGAGCATGTGATAAAGTCGATTTCCATCGGTAATTTTGAGATCGCCTGCTACGGAATTGTGCTGGCAGCGGCGATGGTGACAGGGCTTCTGATCGCCATGAAAGTTGCGGATACGACGGGACAGCGAGGAGACGATTACTTTGATCTTGGACTCATTGCGATTGTGATATCCGTGATCTGTGCGCGTGTCTATTATGTTGCGTTCTCCTGGGATTACTATCGGGAGCATTTGACCGAGATTTTTAATCTGCGTCTCGGGGGCCTGGCTATCTATGGCGGGGTGATCGGAGGGGGAGCGACGGTATTTGTGTTTGCCCGTATCCGAAAACTTTCCTGGAAAAAATTGCTGGACACCGCAGTGATTGGCCTCGTGTGGGGGCAAATGGTCGGAAGGTGGGGGAATTTTTTCAACCGGGAGGCGTTCGGGGATTACACGGATAATCTTCTGGCCATGCAGATTCCGGTATCAGATGTCCGAGCATATGAAATTACTGAAAAAATGAGGGAACATTTGCAGACGGTTGACGGAGTTCCCTGTATTCAGGTACATCCCACTTTTTTGTATGAATCTCTGTGGAATCTGTGCCTGGTTATTCTGCTGGTATATCTGACATACCGGCTGAAAGAGCGGTTTGAAGGTCAGATTTTCCTGTTTTATCTGCTGTTTTATGGAATTGGGAGGTTCTGGATCGAGGGATTGCGCACGGATCAGCTTCTTGTGCCAGGCACAAAGATCGCTGTTTCCCAGGTTTTGTCCGGCGTGTTTGTAATCGTTTCCCTCGTACTGCTTGTTGTGGGGAAAAAGAGGAAAGGAACAAAGGAATATGACGGCAAAGGAACAGTTGATGCATCACATTGAGGAGCAGCGGCGGATTCTGAACAGTCTTCTGAAAAGTGGAGGAAAAGTGGAGGAAATTTACCGCCAGAGCCTTGTTGTGGATGCATTGCTTGAGAAGTACATGCAGTTTCAATAGCATCAATCAGGATGCTGGGAATTAAAAAAACACAAAGTTAACGGGACATTTTAAATGTCCGCATTTTGGGACCTGCAAGATTTTGCGGGTCTTTTTTTCGTTTTGCGCAAGATATTGTGGGCCAAGAAAATAGAAAAAAATGTAAATTTTTTCTTTGAACTTTTCCTTGTATTTTGTATAAAATTACGGTATGATAGTGGTCAAGTGGTAGAAAGTGGTGTGCTGTGGTGCCTGGTGGTGGATAAATGGAGGGTGAAACCAAAAAGGAGCCATGGCAAAAGGGACACCAGAAGAGCAGCCGGAAGAAGGTGTGTCATTTATGTTTATGGGAGAATATAATCATACGATTGACACCAAAGGCAGACTGATTATCCCGTCAAAGTTCAGAGACCTTTTAGGAGAAGAATTTATTGCAACAAAGGGATTGGATGGATGCCTGTTTGTGTTTCCCAAAAACGAATGGCAGATCATCGAAGAAAAGCTGCGCGCTCTTCCACTTAACAATAAGAGCGCCAGAAAATTTACACGTTTTCTGGTAGCCGGGGCAACTACATGCGAACTGGACAAGCAGGGGAGAATCCTTCTGCCTCAAGTGCTGAGGGATTTTGCTGGACTGGAGAAAGAGGTTGTACTGGCCGGTAACCTGAACCGTATTGAAATCTGGAGCAAGGCGAACTGGACGGAAAACAATGCCTACGATGATATGGATGATATCGCAGAACAAATGACGGATTTTGGTTTAAGCATATAACCTGGGGAGGATTGTATGGAATTCAGACACAAATCTGTACTTTTGGATGAAAGCATTGAATCGCTTTGCATAAAACCAGACGGAGTTTATGTGGATGGAACGCTGGGGGGCGGCGGACATTCGTACGAAATATGCCGAAGATTATCTGGGAAGGGAAGATTAATCGGCATCGATCAGGATGCGGCAGCTATTGAAGCGGCTACGGAGCGCTTAGGGGAGTTCAAAGACCGGGTTAAAATTATTCGCAGTAATTACTGCAATATAAAAGGGGAACTCGGCAAATTAGGTATCACATCTGTAGATGGAGTCATTTTGGATCTGGGGGTCTCCTCCTATCAGCTTGATGAAGCAGAACGCGGGTTTACATACCGCGAGGATGTGCCGCTCGATATGCGAATGGATCAGCGGCAGACCAGAACGGCAAGGGACATTGTAAATGAGTACAGCGAGATGGAGCTTTACCGCATCATCCGTGATTATGGGGAGGACAAGTTTGCAAAAAACATTGCCAGGCACATCGTAAACGCCAGAAAAGAAAAAGCATTGGAAACAACTGGGGAGTTAATTCATGTAATAAAAGCGGCGATACCGATGAAAGTCAGAGCAGTAGGGGGACACCCGGCCAAAAAGACGTTCCAGGCGATCCGGATTGAGCTTAACCGCGAACTGGAAGTTCTGGAGAACTCACTGGAAGATATGATTGATCTGCTGAATGACAAGGGACGCATCTGTGTGATTACCTTTCATTCACTGGAAGATAGAATTGTAAAGAACAAATTCCGGTACTGTGAAGACCCGTGTACATGTCCGAAGGATTTTCCGGTCTGTGTGTGCGGGAAGAAGTCAAAGGGGAGAGTCATTACGAGAAAGCCGATTGTTCCGTCGGCGCAGGAACTGGAAGAGAACAGCAGGGCAAAAAGTTCAAAGCTGAGAGTCTTTGAACGGGAGATACAGCAGGAGTAAGGGGAAAATACAATGGCAAAGATAGAGCGAATGGACGGCGCAATGCGCAGTCAGAACAGAAAGACACAAAGTGGGAGAGTGTATACGTACGTGGACGGAACAGCCGTACGTAAACTTCAGACCGCTCCGGCAAAAAGTCCTCAAAAGAAGCAGAGGCCGCAGACAAGCACCCGTACCAAGCAAAATCGTGAGCGGGCACTTTCCATGAATTTTGGTTATGTGACATTTTTGACTGTGGCAGCTGTTGCAAGCGTACTGATGTGCGTGAATTTCCTGCAGCTTCAGGCAAAGGGGACGAAACTGCAAAAAGAAGTGACGACTCTGGAGACACAGCTGAATGCAGCGATTCTTGAAAATAATTCCGATTACAACCGTATTATGACAAATGTCGATATGGAACATGTAAAAGATGTGGCAATGAATGAACTCGGTATGGTACAGGCGAAAAAGTCTCAGATCATCACATACAAGATGGATGACAATGACTATGTAAGACAGTATTCCGAGATACCGTCAGAGTAGGTGAATAGATTGGCAAGAGCAAAACAGACAAAAAAAGAAAGACGATTTACGAGAAAAATGCAAATAAAGCTTCTGGCTGTATTTGCATTCATTTTATTATTCCTGATTATTATTTTAATACGTATCGTGTATATCAATGTACACAGCGGCAATCTCTATGCAAAGCAGGTGTTGTCCCAGAAAAATTATGACAGCCAGACCATTTACAGCCGCCGCGGGGAGATTCGTGATACAAACGGAAGACTTCTGGCTTACAGCGAGAAGGTGTACAACCTTGTTTTGGACTGCAAAGCAGTGAACCAGGAAGTGAACAAAGAGAAAGTATATGTAGAGCCCACCATACAGGCATTGACGGAAGTATTTCCGGACCTTGACGGGGCTGCGGTGCGGGACCGCATCATGAGTGAAAAAACACGCGACAGCCAGTATCAGGTACTTTTGGAAAAGGTGACGGAGGAGCAGAAGGATGCCTATGAGGCATATGTTTCGCTTGATGAAGAACGTGAGCTGACAAAAGAGCAGAGGCAGCGTCTTTCAAAGGTGACAGGTATATGGTTCGAGGAGGAGTTTATACGAAAATATCCGATGAATTCCCTGGCAAGTACAGTTGTAGGGTTTTCGAATGATATCGGGGACGGGATAGTTGGGCTGGAAGCATATTATGACCAGCAGCTGAAAGGTACAAACGGCCGTGTATTCGGATATCTGAATCAGAACCAGGAATTTGAAAAAAGAACGATTGCACCGGATCATGGATACACGCTTCAGACGACGTTGGATATCAATATTCAGCAGAGTGTGGAGAAAAATATAGCAGAATTCGACGATATGTACGGCGAGGATAAGGATAACGGAACGGCAAAGCACGGGGCGAAGGATATCGGTGTGATTATTATGAATCCGAATACCGGTGCAATTCTGGGAATGGCGACAAATTCCAGCTATGATCTGAACAATCCGCAGGATATGAGCGCGTGGTACACAGAATCGGAAGTGAAGGCCATGACAGAGCAGCAATACGTCAATGCCTTAAATAAAATGTGGGGTAATTACTGCATTTCAAACGGTATTGAGCCGGGTTCCACGTTCAAGCCGATCACCATTGCATCAGCATTGGAATGCGGTGCAGTTTCGGAAAGTGATTACTTTTACTGTGACGGCGGAGAATTCATTACCGATACCGAGATTCACTGTGACGCGTACCCCAATGCGCATGGCGATGAATCCCTTGGGGATGTTCTGAAAAATTCGTGTAATGATGGTCTGATGCAGATCGGTATGGAAATGACGATTGCGAACTTTATCAAATATCAGTCCATGTTTAATTTTGGAAAGCCGACCGGAATTGATCTGCCGAACGAAGCCTCCGGTGCTGTTTACAGCAGAGAGACAATGAACGAGGTTGAGCTGGCTACCTGTACCTTCGGACAGGGACTTACCTGTACGATGATTCAGGAGATTGCGGCGTTTTCTGCTGTGGTAAACGGCGGATATTACTATCAGCCGCATGTGGTTGAAAAGATTCTGGATGAAAACGGGAAAACAATCAAGGATACCTCACAGCTTCTGCTAAAGCAGACCGTTTCGCAGAACGTATCTGAGACGCTGCGCGGTTATCTGGAAACGGCAGTGCAGGAAGGTACCGGGCGACATGCACAGGTACCGGGGTACCGGATCGGCGGAAAGACCGGTACGGCGGAAAAAATTGATCCGGCGACCGGACAGCGGGCAAAAGGAAAATATCTGGTATCGTTTATCGGTGCAGCGCCGATCAATGATCCGGAGGTTGTCATTTACGTTGTTGTAGATGAGCCGAACGTGGAAGATCAGGCGAACAGTACGTTTGCACAGCAGATTTATCAGAAGATCGCAATGGAAGTCCTTCCTTACATGGGAATCTATCCCACAGAAGAGGTGACCAATGAAATGCTGGCCTCGCTTGGACTTACGCAGGAGGATGTCAACGGCGGTATTCACATTTTTGATGCGATTGATGCCAATGGAATCTACCACAAAGATGCACGTGTGGAGAACGGAAAAGTCAAGGATGCGGACGGAAATATCATTGAAGGAGCCTATATTGCGGAGGACGGCACCGTGTATGATGCTGTTCAGAATGAGGTATCACACGTGGAGGTGAAACCTGTCATTGATCCGAAAGCAGACAACCCGGATATGGCACTGCCTCCTACCGAAAACAAAAATAATCCGGACAACACGGCAGTTTGGGATGGAACAGCTGTCGATGAGGTCAGTGCACAGGAATAAAGTCCTGGCAGCATATGATATTTCTCCCCTCATAAAAGTAAGCGCAAGGTTAATATACTTGTAGTAAAGCTTTTATGAGGGGGTTTTTATGCAAAAAACGAGGCCGTTTCACAGGCGGAAGGTCGTGGTGATTTTTTTTGGATGTGCAGCTGCACTGTGTGGTTTGGGCGGACGACTAGGACATCTGATGGTGGCTGATTCCGAGTATTATGCGGCTCTGGCACAGGATTTACATGAGCGTGAGCGAGATATTAAAGCGGCACGCGGAAGGATTCTGGATCGCAATGGCGTGGTACTGGCAGATAACCGGACGGTATGTACGGTGTCTGTCATTCACAGTCAGATCAAAGAGCCGGAACGCGTGATCGAGGTTCTGGCAAAGGAGCTTTCACTGGAAGAGGAGACTGTGCGCAAGCGCGTGGAAAAAGTCAGCTCCATTGAATGGGTAAAAAAGAATGTTGAAAAAGAGATTGGCGACCGAATCCGCAACTATAACCTGGCCGGCGTCAAAGTGGATGAGGATTATCGCCGTTATTATCCCTATGACGATATGGCGTCGAAGGTGCTCGGGTTTACGGGAAGCGATAATCAGGGAATTATTGGTCTTGAGGTGGAATATGAGGAGGAACTTTCCGGTGAACCGGGAAAAATCCTTACCCTGACAGATGCACGGGGCGTTGAGCTGGAAAACACAGGAGAGAGCCGCCTGGAGCCGGTGGCGGGGAATGATCTGGTGATCAGTCTCGACTATAATATACAGGAATATGCGCAGCAGGCGGCGTTGAAGGTCATGGAACAGAAACAGGCAGACAGTGTGTCGATTATCATTCTGAATCCCATGAATGGAGAAATTTATGCGATGACCAATGTACCGGAGTTTAATCTGAACGAGCCTTTTACGCTGTTGCCGGGTTACTCGGAAGAAGAGGGGCAGGATGCCTTAAATAAAATGTGGCGAAACGGCTGTATTAACGATACCTACGAGCCAGGCTCCACCTTCAAGGTTATCACGGCAGCTGCGGGACTTGAAGCAGGAGTTGTTTCACTGACGGATCAGTTTTCATGTCCGGGCTTTAAAATTGTGGAGGATCGGCGCATCCGATGTGCCAGAGTCAGCGGGCATGGTGGGGAAAACTTTGTGCAGGCAACGCAGAATTCCTGCAACCCCGTGTTTATCGAAGTTGGGCTTCGGCTTGGCGTAGACCGGTATTTTTCTTATTTTGAACAGTTTGGCCTGAAGAACAAGACCGGAATTGATTTGCCGGGTGAGGCGGCAACGATCATGCATAAAAAGGAAAATGTCGGGCAGGTAGAGCTTGCAACCATTTCATTTGGACAGTCTTTTCAGATTACACCGATTCAGCTTGCGACGACAGTCAGCTCGATTATAAACGGCGGGAAACGCATTACGCCGCATTTTGGTGTTCAGGTAAAAGAAAATGACGGGACACTGCTGAAAGTATTCCAGTATGAAGAAGGAAAACAGATTGTCTCAGAAGAGACATCTGAGACGATGCGCTATCTGCTGGAACAGGTGGTAGACGGAGGCGGAGGAAAAAACGCGTATATTGAAGGATATCGGATTGGAGGAAAGACAGCGACCTCAGAGACACTTCCACGAAGTGCCAACAAATACATTTCCTCATTTCTCGGTTTTACGCCGGCAAATGAACCGAAAGTACTGGGACTTTGTATCATTAACAATCCGCAGGGCGTATACTATGGGGGGACAATTGCGGCTCCGGTCATCCGGGAAATGTTTGAAAATATCCTTCCGTATCTCGGAATTGAGAAAACTGAGGAGACAGTTACAGAGGTTCCAGGCTGACTGTCACATAAAAATTCTCCTGTCCTGGACGCGTATGCTCTTGTCAATCGCAGGTAAGTGTGATAAAAATAAAATGATAAAAAACGCAGGAAAGAAAAGAAGAGGTGTGAGATGATAATTAATAAGGATGTAATGATTCCATTGTTTACGGCATTTATGATCAGCGTAGTGCTCAGCCCGTTTGTGATTCCGTTTCTGCAAAGACTGAAAGTCGGGCAGACAGAGCGTGAGGAGGGAGTAAAATCTCATCTGAAAAAGGCAGGCACGCCGACGATGGGAGGTCTGATTATTCTGATCAGTCTGACAGTGACCTCTTTGTTTTATATCGGACGCTTTCCGCGGCTGGTGCCGGTTCTGTTTCTGGTGCTCGGCTTTGGAATTATCGGATTTCTCGATGATTATCTGAAGGTGGTGCTGCGGCGGTCTGACGGTTTGTATCCCAGACAGAAAATGCTGGGACAGATTATCGTCACGACTATTTTTGTGGTCTATATCTGGAATATGGATGCGTCCTGCCTGGAGTTTCTGATTCCATTTTCCGGCGGAGAAGTGATTTCCGGCGATTTGGCGCGCATGGTGGCAATTCCGCTCGCGTACGTTGCAATCATCGGAACAGTAAACGGCGTGAATTTTACAGATGGTCTGGATGGTCTTGCGACAGGGGTTACAACCATGGTAGCCGTATTCTTTACAGTGGCATCTCTGGTGCTTGGCGGAGGAATAGAGCCACTCACCGCTGCGGTAGCCGGGGCGCTTCTGGGCTTTTTGCTTTTTAATGTTTATCCGGCAAAGGTTTTTATGGGCGACACGGGATCGCTGGCACTCGGGGGATTTGTGGCGGGCGCCGCTTACGTGCTGCGTATGCCGCTGTTTATCCTGATTGTTGGACTGATTTATCTGGTAGAGGTCCTGTCCGTGATGATTCAGGTGACGTATTTTAAAAAGACAGGCGGAAAACGCTTCTTTAAAATGGCGCCGATCCATCATCATTTTGAGCTGTGTGGATGGTCCGAGACGCGCATTGTGACGGTATTTACTGTGATTACGGCTTTCCTGTGCCTTCTGGCGCTGGTGGGCCTGAACTGATGAGATACGTGACAGAGCAGATGAGATGGTGCCGGGTCACAGAAAGTTGGTTTTAACAGAAGAAAGAAAAGAGAAACGCGCCAGATGGCGCGGGGAGGATAAAATGGAACTTGCACAAAAAAAGGTTCTGGTGTTTGGCGCCGGAATCAGCGGAATTGGAGCTGCGAAGCTTTTGCTGAATGCGGGGGCTGAGGTGATACTGTTTGATGGGAATACTTCAGTGAATCCGGAGGAGGTTCGCGCTAAGCTGCCGCAGGGAGGAAGGCTGGAAATTGTGCTCGGCGAGCTTCCGGACCGTGTACTGGATGTGCTGGACCTGGCTGTGCTGAGTCCCGGCGTACCGACCGATCTGCCGCAGGTAAATGCGATTCGCGCAAAGCAGGTACGCATCTGGGGTGAAATCGAACTGGCAAACGCATGCGGCAGAGGGGATGTGCTGGCTATTACCGGCACAAATGGGAAGACGACAACGACCAGCCTGCTCGGTGCGATTATGAAAGCCTGGAAAGAAGAAGTATACATAGTGGGAAATATTGGAAATCCGTACACAGAGGCAGCGCCCCTGATGACGGAAAAGGCAGTAACGGTGGCCGAGATCAGCAGCTTTCAGTTGGAGACAATTGAAGGTTTTGCGCCAAAGGTCAGCGCGATTCTGAACATTACTCCGGATCATCTGAACCGCCATCACACGATGGAGGAATATATCCGCGTCAAGGAGCTGATTACAAAGAATCAGCGGCCGGAAGATACGTGTGTGTTGAATTATGAGGATGATATTCTGCGCGAATTTGGCAGTACTTTATCTGTAAAGGTTATTTATTTCAGCAGCCTGCATACACTGAAACAGGGTATTTATCTGGAAGATGAAAATATTGTATACCAGGATGAAAAAGACAGGACGGTACTTTGCTCTGTAAAAGAGTTGAACCTTCCGGGACGTCACAATCATGAAAATGTGATGGCTGCATCTGCAATGGCGATTGCTTACGGAGTGCCGGTTGAGGTGATTCGTACCGTTGTGCGCAGCTTCAAGGCAGTGGAACACAGGATTGAATATGTGACGGAGAAGCATGGAGTCGTTTACTATAATGATTCCAAAGGAACGAATCCGGACGCGGCGATTAAGGGGATTCAGGCGATGGATCGCCCTACACTTCTGATTGGCGGGGGATACGACAAAGACTCCTCCTATGAAGAATGGATTCAGGCATTTGACGGAAAAGTAAAATATCTGGTATTGATAGGACAGACGAGGGAGAAAATTGCTGAAGCGGCAAAACGTTGTGGTTTCGGGAACATTATTCTGGCTGATACGCTTGAGGAAGCGGTGCAGATCTGTGCGGACAGGGCAGTGAGCGGTGATGCGGTATTGCTGTCCCCGGCCTGTGCAAGCTGGGGAATGTTTCCCAATTACGAGGTGCGTGGAAGGCGATTTAAAGAACTGGTAAATCAATTAGCATAGGAAGTGATTGCTTGCAGAGGAAACCGGGGAAGCCAGACGGGTTTCTGCTTGCTGCCGTGCTGTTTTTGGTGGTTTTTGGCCTTGTGGTTCTTTACAGTATGAGCGCATACAACGGGCAGGTCAGGTTTCATGACGCTGCCTTTTATTTTAAAAAACAGTTATTCGCAATGGTATTGGGCCTTGCAGTGATGTATGGTATTTCATCACTGGATTACCATATTTTAATGCGCTTTGCGGTTCCGGCTTATCTTGTTTCGCTGGTTTTGTCCGGCGCAGTTCTGCTTTTTGGAGACGCGTATAATGGTTCAAGGAGATGGCTTTCCATCGGACCGTTGTCGTTTCAGCCTGCGGAATATGCGAAGCCGGCGGTCATTCTTTTGATGGCCGGTGTGGTCAGCCAGATGGATCGGAAAAAGAGCGGACGGCTGATTGGCGCCGTACTGCTTATGGTGCTTCCGGTTGTAGGCCTGGTAGGAACGAACAATCTGAGTACGGCTGTTATTATTCTGGGTATTGCCGTGATTATGATTTTTATTTCAAATCCAAGGTATCTGCCGTTTTTGTGGATTTTGCTGATGGGTACAGGGTTCCTTGGCATCTTTTTGAGTCTGGAACAGTACCGGTTGGAACGGCTTGCGATCTGGAGGAATCCGGAGCTGTATGAAAAAGGATATCAGACGATGCAGGGGCTGTATGCGATCGGCTCCGGCGGACTTTTTGGCCGGGGGCTGGGAAACAGTCTGCAAAAGCTGGGATTTGTTCCGGAGGCACAGAACGATATGATTTTTGCAGTGATCTGCGAGGAGCTGGGATTTTTCGGGGCGCTGCTTTTGATGTTGCTGTTTTTCTTGCTTTTATGGAGGTTTATGGTAATCGCGACGCATGCTCCAGATTTGTTTGGTTCGCTGATTGCGGCGGGTATCATGGGACATATTGCGATTCAGGTTATTTTGAACATCGCAGTCGTTACGAATACCATCCCGAATACGGGAATCACGCTGCCCTTTATCAGTTATGGCGGTACTTCTGTCTTGTTTTTGCTGGCAGAAATGGGGCTGGCTCTGTCGGTAAGCAGGCATTGCCATTATCCAGGCAGGGGATAGCCGGACTGCTTCGAAATTATCTTTTGCAAAAGAGCATGCAACAGATGGTAGCAAAATTTTTTCCGGTGCATATACTGAGGTATATGGTGTTTTGCCGCATTTGGACGGCAAAAGGAAAGCCGGGGGATGGACTTGAGCTATCTGGAAATTAGGGGAGGAGTTCCACTTTGCGGAGAAGTGGAGGTACAGGGCTCCAAAAACGGTGTGCTTCCGATACTTGCGGCCTGTATGCTGGGTACGGGAGATTGTGTTATTGAAAACTGTCCTTCGATCAGGGACGTAAACGATACACTTGAGATTATGAAAATGCTCGGATGTCGAGTGGAACAGCACGCAGGAACAGTCCGGGTGGATGCATCTGAAGTATGCCGGTATGAGATTACGGCTATGGAAGCTGCAAGAATCCGTTCTTCTGTCTTGTTTTTAGGCGCACTTCTTGGTAGAATGAAAAAAGCAGTGCTTCCGCTTCCGGGAGGCTGCGCGATCGGTGCAAGACCGATTGACCAGCATCTTTGGGCACTTGCACATCTGGGAGCAGAATTTTCAGGAGAGACGCGGATTGTGGCCAGCGCGGAGGAACTGCACGGAGATATCGTATCCCTTCCGTTTCCAAGTGTGGGAGCAACGGAAAATACGATACTTGCGGCTGTGTGTGCCAGTGGGGAGACATTGATTGAAAATGCAGCCAGAGAGCCGGAGATTGATGAGCTTTGCGAATTTTTAAATTGTCGTGGAGCCAGAATAAACAGAGAAGAAAACGGAAGCATCCGAATTTGCGGGGGAATACCGCTTGGACCGGTTTGTTACCGGATGAAGGCGGACCGTATTGTGACGGGTACTTATCTTCTGGCAGCTGCGGCAACCGGAGGTATGGTCAGAATCGTAAACGATGATGCCTCGCGTCTGGGAATGCTGACGGAGGTTTTGGACCAGATGGAAGTGAGTATTTCATGCAGGGAAGGGGCTGTGTGCCTGGATGCACAGCATGTTCCGGAGAGCCGCGTATGCGCGGTACCGTATCTTGAGACGGCCCCGCATCCCGGGTTTCCGACGGATTTGCAGTCTCCTTTGATGGCAGCTCTGTGCAGGGCCAGAGGGAGAAGCTGTATCTGCGAGAAAGTTTTTGAGAACCGCTTCTGTACGGCAGACGAATTGAAAAAGATGGGTGCAAAAATAGAAATACAGGGCAGCCTTGCAGTGATTGACGGTGTGGCGCAGCTTCACGCAGGGACGCTCGTCCCGCCGGATCTTCGGGGTGGGGCGGCGCTGGTGATTGCGGCACTTCAGGCAAAAGGGAGTACAGTAATCAGTGATATGACTTATATAGACCGTGGTTATGAGGCAATTGAGCGGGATTTGGCCCGACTGGGGGCGGACATCAGAAGGTACAGGTGAAAAAATGGGCAGAATAAACAAAAGAAAAAGACGACTTATCAAGCTTGCAGTGGTGGCGCTGCTCTTCCTGCTTTTTTTAGGAGTGATGTTTTTATTTCAGGTAAGAAAGGCAGATGTATATGGCAATACGCGTCATTCTTCACAGGAGATTACAGCTGGACTGGGAGAAGGGGCGCTTGGGAAGAATACGCTGTATTTGCTCTGGAAGTACAGAGAGGGTGGAATCCCGGATTCGCTCCCGTTTTTGAGCTCTTTGCACGTACAGATGAAATCCCCGTCTCATCTTGAAATACAGGTGACGGAAAAAGATCTGGCCGGATATATTGATCAGAATGGATATGTGTATTTTGATCAGAGCGGCGTGATACTGGAGATGACAGATGAGCTGTATGGGGGCGTTCCGATCATTACGGGAGCCAGCGTGGGGGAAGCAGTTCTTTATCAGAAGCTTCCGACCAGCAGCAGTGCGCAGCTACGTACAATCCTCAGCCTGACCCAGCTTCTTTCCTATCATGAGGTGGATGCTACTGAAATCCGCTTTGGAGACAACATGGATATTACTGTGTTTATCGGGCAGGTGGAAGCGGAGCTTGGGCAGGATGAATACCTGGAAGAAAAAGTGGCAAATATGAAAAAAATTCTTCCTCAGCTTGAAGGTCAAAGCGGTACGCTGCATCTTGAGAATTTTACAGGACGCAATGAAACCGTATCCTTTACCCCTGGCGGCAGCGCTCATACTTCAGGAGTGGCAGGTGGCCAGAGTGAGTCGGATGCGCAGGAACCGGAAACCGCAGAAGGCGGAGACCAACAGGATACGCAGGAGCCTGGAACCGTGGAAGGTGGAAATGATCAGGATACACAGGAACCAGGAGCACCGGAAGACGGAGACGATACAGGTACACAGGAACCAGGAGCACCAGAAGGCGGAGACAACACGGGCACACAGGAGCCGGATGCGTCGGAGCCGGACGATGTGGGAACTATTTATCCGATGGTCTTTAATTCATCCGGAACACTGGTTTACAATGTACATGTTTCCAATGGAACGGTGGTGGATGCAAACGGGAATGCCGTACCTGGCTGCTATGTGAATGAAAACGGCCATGTAGTGGATGCATATATGAATGAATTTGATCCTACAACAGGAGAATTGATCCAGAATTGATTCCTGGCAAAAACAAGTAGAACAACCCTCTGGGCCTGTAAAAACAAGGCTCAGAGGGTTCATTATTTTCTCAGAGGACCGCATCATAAAGGCTTTCCGTGACAGAGAAGCGTATATGGCTATTTGAAACAGGGCAGAGTTACACTGAAAAATTGTAAAATTGATTCCTTTTCGGTTTGCCTGGAGAAAAGAAACGTGCAAAAACATAAAAATGGTACTTGATAAATTCTGAATTTACTTATATTATAAAAGATAGTATGGTAGCAAGGGCGAAAGTACGCAATTTTACCGTAATTATGAAAGAGACACCCATGCCTGGGAGAGCGCCTGCTACAAAAAGGAGGAAATTCGGTGTTAGAGATTATGTCAAATGAAACGGAATCCGCTGCAAAGATTATTGTAATCGGAGTCGGTGGGGCCGGGAATAATGCAGTAAATAGAATGGTTGAAGATACAATTGGAGGCGTTGAGTTTATTGGCGTAAATACAGATAAACAGGCACTGTTGCTTTGCAAGGCGCCTACGACGATTCAGATCGGAGAGAAAGTAACAAAAGGACTTGGAGCAGGTGCCAAGCCGGAGATTGGTCAGCAGGCTGCAGAAGAGAGTGCGGAAGAGATTCGTCAGGCAGTTCAGGGAGCAGATATGGTATTTGTTACCTGTGGTATGGGAGGCGGTACCGGTACCGGTGCAGCTCCGGTTGTGGCAGGAATTGCCAAAGAGATGGGTATCCTGACTGTTGGCGTAGTGACCAAGCCGTTTCGATTTGAGGGCAAGGTACGTATGAACAATGCCGTGAATGGTATCGAACGGCTGAAGAACAATGTAGATACGCTGATTGTAATACCGAATGACAAGCTTCTGGAGATCGTTGATCGTCGGACGACGATGCCGGAATCGCTGAAGAAAGCGGACGAAGTACTGCAGCAGGCAGTTCAGGGTATTACTGACCTGATTAATCTGCCGGCATTGATCAACCTGGACTTTGCAGATGTTCAGACTGTTATGATCAACAAGGGTATTGCGCATATCGGTATCGGACAGGCAAAGGGAGACGACAAGGCTCTGGAGGCAGTAAAACAGGCCGTTTCCAGCCCGTTGCTTGAGACGACGATCGAGGGAGCATCCCATGTGATCATCAACATTTCGGGTGATATTTCTCTCGTTGATGCCAATGATGCGGCAAGCTACGTGCAGGAGATGGCAGGCGAGAACGCAAATATTATTTTTGGTGCGCTGTTCGACGATACATACGCAGACGAAGCCAGCGTAACCGTTATTGCTACCGGATTGGATGACAAGAATGAAGTAAAAGAGGAAGCTCCAAAGAAGAGAAGTGTTCCGGAATTCAATTTTGCAAGAAGTACAAGTATGCCTTCTGCGCCGACTTCGGTTCCGAGAACTCCGACGACCCCGCTGCGCGCGCCACAGCTCAATGCGCTGAACACAACGCGTAAGCCGGAAAGCAAGGTACCGGAAAGAGATATTCAGATTCCGGATTTCCTGAAGAGAAGCTAAGAGGCGGACTTTTTAGGGACGAATCTTTCTACAGAACAATAATAATGCCGATATTTTAAAGGATTTTCCAGCATGTGAGGGCCTTTAAAATACCGGCATTTTTTATATTATTGCGAGAACTGCTCTTTGTTCTTAAATATGGATTCTTTCTCTCAGGAAAAGAATTTTCTGCGGATTTCTTCCACCGGCATATCCTGGCCGGTCCAGATGCGGAAAGCGGCGGCTCCCTGATAAAGGAGCATATACATGCCATTGAAGGTTTTGCAGCCGGCGGCCATAGCATCCTGCAAGAGGCGCGTGCAGCGTGGATTGTAAATAATATCAGAGACGAGCAGTTCTGTGTGAAAACAGGATAGGTCCGGTACAGGTGTAATGTTGGTGTCCGGAGCCATGCCGATGGAGGTTGCATTCGCAAGCAGTGTGCTGTTTGCGATACGGTTTCTGACTGCATCGTGATCAGCCATATCGGTAAGGTCAGCATGGCAGTCCGTATTTTCCGTGATCTGCTTTACCAGACGTTTGGCGTTTTCCCAGGAGCGTCCGCGGCGGTTTATGATATGTAGTGCGGGAACACCGTCGAGTGCGGCCTGAATAGCGATGGAGGAAGCCGCACCGCCTGCTCCGAACAAAGTCATGGCGCCGCTTTTGACATTGTAACCGGTATCCTGTAAAGAACGCATGTAGCCGATTCCGTCCGTGTTGTGGCCGATCAGGCGTCCATTTTCATTTTTGACAGTATTCACAGCTCCGATCATGCGGGCTGCCGGAGAGAGGTCATCGAGAAACGGAAGAATCCGTTCTTTATCCGGCATCGTGAGATTAAAGCCGTAAACGTTCATTTCTTTTAAGGTCTGTACCATATTCCGGAGATCTGCATGTCTGGTATCAAAGCAGAGGTAAACACAGTCAAGCCCGAGAAGGCGGAACGCCTCGTTGTGCATCATGGGTGAGATACTGTGTGCAACCGGTGTGCCGAGCAGACAGCCGAGTCTGGTGTGTCCTGTAATGATCTGGTCGGTCATGAAAGTCCTCCTGATAAATAAAATTCGTTGTATTTTATGGTGATAAAGTACAAGTCTGCTACAATTTTAAAAGGTTTGGGAAAAAGAGTCAATCCTGTTCCTATTTTTTTGCGGGTATGGTATGATAGAAACCATGATTTATGGGCAATAGCAATCGGAAAAGAAAAGGAAAGGAACAGGGCCAATTCAGTGAAGGATGAAAATTTGACGGGGCAGGCCCCGATGCATAAAAGACGGGTGCGGTACAGTGGGACGCACCCGAAGACATTTCAGGAAAAATATAAGGAGCAGAATCCGGAAAAGTATGGCGATACAGTTGAGAAGGTGATTCGCAAGGGAAGCACGCCGGCCGGCATGCATCTTTCGATCTGCGTGCAGGAGATTCTGGATTTTCTTCAGATTCAGCCAGGGCAGAAGGGACTTGACGCTACGCTCGGTTATGGGGGACATACGTCGCATATGTTGCAATGTCTGAAAGGACAGGGGCATGTGTACGGACTTGATGTTGATCCGATAGAGATAAAAAAGACGAAAGAGCGATTGGAAGCTCAGGGATTTGGGGAAGATCTTCTGACCATACGTCAGCTGAATTTTGCGAATATTGATCAGCTTACGCAGGAGGCAGGGCGTTTTGACTTTGTGCTGGCAGACTTGGGTGTTTCTTCGATGCAGATTGATAATCCGGAGAGAGGGTTTACATACAAATACGAAGGGCCGCTGGATCTGCGCCTGAATCCGGAAAAGGGGATTTCAGCGGCCGAGAGGCTCGACGGCATTTCCGCCGGGGAGCTGGCCGGAATGTTCGAAGAAAATGCGGACGAGCCGTATGCGGACGAGATTGCGCGGGAGATTGTCAGACGCAATCGGCGGGGGGCAAAGATTAAGACAACAACACAGTTAAAAGACGCGATCACGCAGGCGCTTTCTTTTTTGCCGCCAGGGGAGCAGAAGGAGGCTGTGAAAAAATCGTGCCAGCGCTGTTTTCAGGCGCTGCGTATTGATGTGAATCAGGAGTTTGAGGTATTGTACAGTTTTTTGGAGAAGCTCCCAGGCGTGCTTGCACCGGGTGGGCGAGTGGCAATCCTGACGTTTCACTCCGGGGAAGACCGGCTTGTAAAACGGTTTTTCAAAGAGGGAAAACAGCAGGGCCTTTACAGTGCAATATCAGAAGAGGTTATCCGGCCTACCGCACAGGAATGTGCAAGGAATCCGCGGGCGCGCTCCACAAAAATGCGTTGGGCGATCCGGGCGGCAGAGGAGGAAACCTGAGATAAAAGCCAGGCGGACTTGATGAAGGGAAAATGCAAAAAGATATGCACCGGAAATACAGAAGCCATGGTAAAAAGAGAAGAGCAAATAAAACAGAAGCATGGAAATACGGAGAATTTCAGGAGAGAAGAGCATGAGGAGAATCGTAAAGATCAGGGAAACGGTATTGGGGGACGGGGTTCCCAAAATCTGTATTCCTGTCACAGCAGCGAATCAGACAGAGCTGCAGGAACAAGTAAGAAAGGCACTGGATGGGCCATGTGATTTACTGGAGTGGCGTGCAGACTTTTTTGGAACCTGTGATGCGGCAGAGATACAAGCGCAGCTGTTTGCAGATACGCTTAAATTTTTGCGCGCAGAAATAGGGGAGCGTCCGCTTATTTTTACCTTCCGGACAAAAGAAGAGGGCGGGGAACGCAGTGTCACACCGGAAGCCTATAAAGAACTAAACCTTTCAGTGGCATCGACCGGTCTGGCAGATCTGATTGATGTTGAGCTGAATCGGGGCGAAGCACTTCTTACGGAGCTTACAGGGAAACTTCATGAAAAGGGAATGGCCGTTATCGGTTCGTTTCATGATTTTACAGGGACGCCTTCGCAGGAGAAAATCACAGAGATTCTTTGCCGCATGCAAAATTGTGGTGTGGATCTCACAAAAGCGGCTGTGATGCCGAAATCAGAACCGGATGTGCTGGCGCTTCTTTCTGCCAGTGTGGAGATGAAGATGAAATATGCCGACCGGCCATTTATCACGATGTCGATGGGGCGTCTCGGGGCGGTGAGCCGACTGGCTGGCTCCCTGACCGGTTCTGCCCTCACCTTTGCGACAGCAGGACGGGCCTCTGCGCCCGGACAACTTGCTGCAGCGCAGGTTGCAGGATTGCTGCCACAGCTGTAGCGAAGCATTCTTTCCGAAGCCTCATAAGTGTCGGAACACGTCGATGAAAATAGCAAAAACGCGCCCTGGATTTGACAAAAGAAACACCCTCTGCGGAGTATACTGGTAACAGTTGCTGCCGCAGGGGGTGTTTTGTGTATTATGAGTTTTACATAGATCAGTTTTTTTTAGAGCACCTGCTTATCGGATATTTGTTGCTGCGTCTGACTGCGAAAATCGGACGGCAGACGATATCGTGGAAACGACTTTTGGGAGGCAGCTTCATAAATACAGTACTAATGCTGCTTGCTGTTTTGGCGGGGAATTTCTGGTGGTACTTAGTGGGACTGGTACTTGTCGGTTCCTGGGTATTTCGCGGAAAATCGCGCAGAACAATTGCCGGACAAACCGGTCTGTTGTTTTTTGTGACAGTCTGTTTTGGAGGGGCAATGGAAGCACTCCTTGTGCTTTGGAGGGTTCCGGTGCTGATAGCCGGCGCTGTGGCTGCCGTTTATCTGGAGTGGGCACAGCGCAGCCATGAAAAACAGAAGCTGGATCTCGTACGGATGGCACAGGTGGAGCTTACGTTTCGGGGGAAATGTATCACAGTGGCAGCACTGATTGATACCGGAAATCAGCTGACAGAGCCGCTAACCGGAAAACCGGTCAGTATTATAGAGGAAAAAACAGCGTGTTCTTTGCTGGGAGAACATTGGGAAAAACACCGCGGGTTTTATCTGATCCCATATCACAGTATTGGAAAGAACAAAGGCTGGATGAGAGGCGTCACAATCGACGGGATGACCATAATGAGGGGAGAAGCCAGGGAATCGTTTTCGAATCCGATCCTGGCACTCTATGATGGCAGGCTGAGCGCCAAAAAGCAGTATGGGATGATTCTTCATCCGCAGCATACAGTACCTGGAAGAAAAGAAGGAGGAATGTGAAATGCTTGTAAAAATTGCTGTGCCGCAACGTTTTCAGTTTAAAATGGCGGCAGGATTTGGAGATATTATTTTCAGAAAACCAGGGGATACGCATTATATTGGGGGAACCGAAGTGCTTCCGGCGCCGCTTTCTCTGGAGGAAGAGCAGGAATGCCTTGCGATGCTCGGCAGAGATGAGGATGCGAGAGCAAAGAGCAGACTGATTGAACATAATCTGCGGCTTGTCGTGTACATAGCGAAAAAATTTGACAATACCGGAGTGGGTGTGGAGGATTTGATTTCAATCGGAACGATCGGCCTCATAAAAGCAATCAATACCTTCAATCCGGAAAAGAAAATCAAACTGGCAACGTATGCTTCGCGCTGTATCGAAAATGAAATTCTGATGTATCTGCGCAGGAACAGCAAGACAAAGATGGAAGTTTCGATTGATGAGCCGCTGAATGTAGACTGGGATGGGAACGAGCTGCTGCTCTCGGATATTCTTGGAACCGATGAGGATGTGATCTATAAGGATATGGAGACAGAAGCGGAAAAAAATCTTCTTTTGAAAGCGATTGACAAGCTGTCAGAGCGCGAACGGACCATTGTACAGCTGCGGTTCGGAATTGATACGAAAGACGGGGAGGAGAAAACCCAGAAGGAAGTGGCAGATCTCCTCGGAATTTCACAATCCTATATTTCACGGCTGGAAAAACGGATTATCAAACGCCTGAGACGTGAAATTGTACGGTTTGAGTAAAGAAGCTGTTTTGTCAAGGGTGAATAATTTTTATATTTTTGCCGGAATCGAATAATCGCCGCGCTTTGTGAGAATCATTCTAATCAGAAGATACTTTCAGGAGGATGATTCATATGGCACTGAACAAAGTAGAGATATGTGGCGTCAACACATCGAAGCTTCCGGTTCTGACGGGTGAGGAGAAAGAATTTCTTTTTGAGCGGATTAAAGCAGGGGATGAGAATGCCCGCGAATTATATATCAAAGGAAATCTTCGCCTTGTATTAAGCGTCATCAAGCGTTTTTCGGCAAGCAATGAAAATGTGGATGATTTGTTTCAGATTGGCTGTATTGGTCTGATGAAGGCTATTGACAATTTTGATACAAGCCTGAATGTAAAATTTTCTACGTATGCAGTTCCGATGATAATCGGCGAAATCAGGCGATATCTGCGTGATAACAATGCGATTCGCGTCAGTCGGTCTTTGCGGGACACAGCTTACAAGGCCATTTACGCAAAAGAGAATTATACGAAAAAGCATTTGAAAGAGCCCACGATAAATGAAATTGCAGAAGAGATCGGCATATCGAAAGAAGAGATCGTATATGCCATGGATGCCATTCAAAGCCCTGTCAGTCTCTATGATCCGGTGTATACGGAGGGTGGTGATGCCCTGTATGTCATGGACCAGATCAGTGATAAAAAGAACAAAGAAGAAAACTGGGTAGAAGTCATATCACTGAAGGAGGCAATGAAACGCCTGGATGAACGAGAAAGGCATATCATCGAGCTGCGCTTTTACGAGGGCAAGACACAGATGGAGGTTGCCGCTGAGATCGGGATCTCGCAAGCTCAGGTGAGCCGTCTGGAGAAAAATGCATTAAAAAGCATGAAAAATTATCTAAGGGCATAAATGAGAAAGAACAAAGCGGTGCGCAGATCATACAATAGAAAAAAGAGAGAATAGGAACCGTTTTTATGCGATTCAGTGATCTGAAACAAAAAGAAGTCATCAATGTTCAGACCTGCTGTTCTCTGGGCTGTGTCAGCGATCTGGAGTTTGACTGCAAAACCGGCTGCATTCTGGCGCTCATTGTTCCCGGTCCCGGAAAGTTCTGCTGTTTCCTGGGCCGGGATTTTGAGTATATCATACCATGGCGCTGCATCGTGCAGATTGGAACAGACATCATTCTTGTAGATATTGACGAGGAAGAGCACAGAAAGAAATGCACCTGAGCAGTTACCCGAAAGAAAAACAGTGTAACTTTAAGTTCGCCGAATTCTTCATATATTTTCCATTCGTCATTGACAGCCTTCCCTTTTATCCTTTATACTCATAAAAAAGCGGGATGCCAGGTGCCGGTAAGCACAGCCGAGGCCGCTGCTTTTGCAGGAAAGATGGGGAGGAGCCACACATGAAATGTCCGTTTTGCAACCAGGATAATACGCGGGTCGTAGATTCAAGACCTGCCGATGACAATTGTTCCATCCGCAGACGCCGCCTGTGCGATGAATGCGGGAAACGCTTTACTACATACGAAAAGGTGGAGACCATTCCGCTCATTGTCATCAAAAAAGATCAGACCAGAGAACAGTACGATCGGAGCAAAATAGAAGCCGGCGTCATGCGCGCCTGCTACAAACGTCCGATTCCGATTCAGAAAATCAAAGAAATGATAGATTCCGCTGAGATGGACATTTTTAACCGCGAAGAAAAAGAAATCGAAAGTAAAGCAATCGGTGAAATTGTCATGGACAAACTAAAAGACCTGGAAGCCGTAGCCTATGTCCGCTTTGCTTCCGTTTACCGCGAGTTCAAAGATGTCAACACCTTTATGGACGAACTCAAAAAAATACTAGAATAGAATCACCATCAAAATCAAAAACGAAAACGAAATAAGCAAGACAGAACGGACTACCCCCTATAATCCAGGACCAGGGGTAGTCCGTTTTATAATTTAGCTCGAAGCAAAAAAATAAATATACGGTAAAACAACCAGATACCCCAATTTTTCCCATACACAGCCCGGAAGGCATCCGGTACCCCCTCCCAACATTTGCCTCCCACATCCGGAAAATTTAATGATTGATACGGTTGCACCGCAGCCCCGGTCAGTGTTATACTTTTAATGACAGCGTCCTCTTATATCCTGACGCTGGAACAGGTGAAAAAATTGAAAAGAAGAATTGAACAATTATTAAATGGAATATTTGAATATGACTGTCCGAAGCTTGCAATCATGCCGGAGCAGCTTACGATTACAGCGCAGCCGGATACTGCGGTGCGGGGAAGCTTCCGTCTGGAAAGTGAAGATCACAGGAAGATCAAGGGTTTTTTGTATACATCCAGTCCGCGTATGATCTGTGAACCGGTGGAGTTTCAGGGACTTTCAAATGAGATTCATTATCAGGTGGATACAAGCGGCCTTGCGGCCGGAACACAGATGAACGGCGTGATCACGGTTTGCAGTGATCTCGGAGAATATGAGCTGCCGTACTGTCTGTGTGTTGCAGAAGAAGATAGCGACAGTGCAGCGTTGGAGCTGTGCAGTTTATCTGAGCTTACGGATCTGGCACAGATGGATTTCCATCTGGCGTACCGTCTGTTTGTATCTCCTGCTTTTGAACGGTTTCTGAATGAAAAACACACAGAGCTTCTGGCGCTTTATAACGGTCTGATGGCAGGAGAACCGGGGCTTTACAGCCTGGAGGAGTTCCTGGTCGGAGCAGGGAAAAAGAAGCCTGTGATGTTTGCAGCAGACAGGACAGTCCTTGATTTCGGGAATCTGTCCGAGCCGGTCAGGGAAGTGTTGCGTGTGGAGCGAAGCGACTGGGGCTTTGGAAAACTGCGGATTGAATCGGACGCGAAGTTTCTGCGCCCGGAAAAAAGGGCACTTACGACCGAGGAGTTTGCAGGCAGCACGTATGATCTCAGCCTGGTGATTGATACGAATTTGATGCACAGCGGGACCAATTATGCGAGACTTTCGCTGATTGGAGGGACACAGACGATCACCATCGAGGTGCGTGCGAAGAAAACAGGGAATGCAGAGAAGATCAGGGCGCACCATATTTGCAAGATCATGCAGAAGGAACTGGAAGCGCTGTATGTCAGTTTCCGGCTCAAACGCATTGATCTGACTACCTGGGTGGAGCGTTCCGTCAGTGTGATTAACAGCTATAAGCGTGCAGGAGGGCTGGACCCGTTTGCAGATCTTTTTCTTGTACAGCTTTATTTTGCCGATGGGAAAAAGCAGAAAGCATACAAGCTTTTGGAAACCCTGGAGAATCAGAAATACCGGCTGAACACACCGGAGCGTTACGGGTATTACCTCTACATGTCAACCTTTTTCTACCATGAGGCGTCTTATGTGGACCGGGTGGAGGAGGAAGTGACACGGATGTTTTTCCGGGACAAGACAAACTGGAAGCTTCAGTGGATTTTACTGTACCTCAAAGAAGAGCTGTTAAACAACGAAAATGCCAAGTATGAGGCGGTCGCTGAGCAGTTCCGTTATGGCTGCCGTAGCCGGATCATGTATCTTGAAGCCTATCAGGTTTTGAAGAAAAATCCGTTCCTGATGCGCTATCTCGGCGAGTATGAGCTGCAGCTGCTGCGTTTTGCGGCACGTGAAGGGATTCTGACGGCGGAGATTGTGCGTCAGGTAGCAGGGCTCACTGTGCATCACAGCCGTTTTGAGCGCAGGCTCTATGAGGTGCTTGCGGCCGGGTTTTCGCTGTACCCCTCCGAAGATCTGGTCAAATCCATCTGTGTTTTGCTGATGAAGGGCGACAAAAAAGAGCCGTGTTATTTCCAGTGGTACGCGAAAGGTGTGGAAAACGGCCTGCGTATTACGGGGTTATATGAATATTATATGGAAAGCATGGAAGCGCTGGATTTGCAGTCCATGCCACAGGTCATTCGCATGTACTTTGCGTATGATCATTCGCTTGATTATCGCCGCCGTGCGGCTATTTATCGCAGTATTATTGAAAATCGTGAGAATGATGCGCAGACGTATCATCATTATCGGACAGCGATGGAACGCTTTGCAATTGATCAGATTGAAGGCGGCCGGATTTCTGATGATCTGGCAGTTCTGTATGAAGCATTTTTGCGCAAAAGCATTTTCACAAGGCCGATGGCGGAAAAGATGCTCCGGGTTTTGTTTACGTGGGAGATCAGTTGTTGTGACAGTCGGATGCGCAGACTGATCGTTCGTTCAAAATATCTGGCGGGTGAGCATCAGGTACTTTTTGCAGACGGAAAGGCTTGTATTCCCATTTATGATCCGGACAGCGTGCTTCTGGTGGAAGATGCGCAGGGACACAGGTATCATGCAGACGGGCTCTGTGTACGTCGGAAACTGTTTGAGAATGAAGATATCCTTGGCTGGTGCGCACAGAAGGCACCGGATTATCCGGGGCTGTTGCTGTATCTGTGTTCTCAGTGTCTTGCTGCGGGGCTGATCAACCAGAACACACTTCCGTATTTTTGCGCTGCATCAGAGATGAACGATTTTTCGGAAGCGTTCCGAGACGCGCTGCGAAGAGCGATGCTCGGTTATTATGCGGAGCATATCAGAGATGAGTCTTTGCCTGAATTTTTGGAGCGTATTCCTTATCTGGAATATGTCAGGGTTGATAAAACAGCGCTGATTGCGCTGCTCGCAGAGGAGGGAAAATGCGCGGATGCGTTTGCTCTTCTGGATGCCTATGGGGCTGAAGGCATTCCGCTTTTGCAGCTTGTCCGGATTTGTAGTCGGATGGTGCTGGAGCTTGAATTTGAAGAAAATATGATGCTGACCGCACTGTGCTATTATTGCTTCAGCAGCGGCAAATACGATGACAAGCTTCTCCGTTATTTGCTCCTGTATTATGAGGGCTCGGTTCACGAGATGGTGCAGGTATGGCAGGCGGCTGTCGATTTTGAGCTCGATACGATGTTGCTGGAAGAAAAAATCATGATGATGATTCTTTTTACCAGAAGCGGAAGCGAGGGCTCTGAGCCGGTATTTGAGTCGTATGTGCGGAAAATGGGGCGAAAAAGGCTCTGCAAGGCGTATGTGAATCTGAAAGCTTACGAGTATTTTGTAAAAGGTGTTCCGGTGGCTGCACCTGTATTTCAGTATATAGAACGGGAGTATGAGTACCTGGAACCAAAGGAGCGCATAGAAGAGCAGGAAGAGGTGTGTCGGCTGGCACTTTTGCAGTTTTATGCGAAGAAAGTGGAGCTTACCGAAGAGCAGCGTGCGAGAACGGAAAAAATGCTGAAAGAATTTGGGGCGGATGGCCTGCGTTTTGCTTTCTGGCAGCGGTTTGACCAGGCGCTTCTGGCGCCATATCAGATGGAAGGTCGCGTGTTTGCGGAATATGTTTGCAATCCGGAGAGCATTGTGACTATTTTTTACCGGATGAAAGGGCAGCAGGAGGAATATACGAAAGAAACCGTGAAAAACTATTTTGAAGGCATTTTTGTGCGGGAGTTTACATTGTTTTCGGGAGAAGAACTGGAATACTATCTGGAAGAGGAACGGGATGGAGAGACAGTGCGTTCGGATAAGATTGTGCTGAAGGCGCCTGCAGCCTCGGAAGGAGGAAATTCAAAATACGAGATTCTGAACCGAATCGCAAAAGCTTATCGAAGCGGGGATGAGACGGCGCTGAAAAATGAACTGGAGTCTTATCTTACGCTGGAATATCTTACGAGGGAAGTGTTTACACTTGTGTAAAAAGGGTGAAGACTTATGATACAGGCAACGAATGAACTGATTCTGGGTATTGAATTAAATGAGGCTTATGCGCAGATGACCTATTATCATCAGACCGTGCGCGAGCCAGTTACGCTTGGTTTGAATTCCGATACAGAGCAGCTACTGATTCCGATGGCGCTGCGTCAGTGCGCAAACGGACAGTGGCAGATCTGGGACGGAAAGCCTCAACTGGAAAGCGAGGAGCCCGACAGAGTGCGGGTTTCTGATCTTTACAGAAAAATAGAAAAAAAAGAGGAACAGGAAGTGGAGGAAGCGGCAGAGCTTCTGTCCGTTTATTTTAAAGTTTGTCTTGCAAAGCTGAAGCTTTTGACGCAGAATACAAAAATTCATATCATGGTAACGGTGCGCAGACTGACCGAGCACTGGAGCACCCTGATTGTAAAAGCGCTGGAAAAGAATGGCGTGGACCGAAAACAGATCTATTTGCAGGATTATCTGTCTTCTTTTTATTATTATACGGTGAATCAGAAAAAGGAGCTGTGGTATCAGGATGTCGCGCTGCTGGAAATGGAAAATGAAACAATCATAGGTTATGTGCTTCACATTGATCGAAGAATGCGGCCTGCAATCGCCCGCGTGGAGAAGGTGGCCAGCCAGCCGGTAGATGATACGATTCGGGCCGGGCGCAGCGGTTCAGACTGGAAAAAAGAAAAGGACCGCCTGTTTTTTGAGCTTCTGAAAAAGGTGTTTGAGCGCAGGACGATTTCTGTCAGCTATCTGATGGGCGATTATTTTAATAAGAGCTGGGCAGAGCGTTCGATTCAGTATCTTTGCTATAAACGTCACGCGTTTCAGGGACAAAATCTGTATTCCAAAGGCGCATGCTATGCGGCGATGGAGCGTGCCGGTCTGATTGCGAAACGCGATATTATTTTCAGCGGCCAGGATATGGTGGAACATAATATTGGGATGGAGGTTCGTATCCGGGGCAAGGAGACGTACTATCCGATTGTCAGCGCCGGGGTGAACTGGTATGAAATTCATCATGTATGTGAATTCATTTTAAAGGAAGAGCGGGAGATTCGGATGATTTCGCATCCGATGGAGCCTGGGGACGGCGTTGTGCACAGTATGCGGCTTACGGGGCTGCCGCATCGTCCGCCGCGGGCCACGAGGATTCGTCTGACCATTTATTTCACATCTCCGACGAAATGCCATGTTGAGGCGGAGGATCTGGGATTTGGAGGATTTTATAAGCCGTCCGGATTTGTCTGGACCCGGGAAATTGAATTTTAGATTCCGGAGAAAGGGTTTACTATGAGCTATGATTTATGCCTGCTTCGGCAGGCAGAAAAGCCTTATTATATAGAAAGCATAAGGACTGCGATTTATTCGCTCGAAGAGCTTTGTTTTTATATGTACAATAACGTCTGTCTGATTGACGATACGATCATCAACGAAAAACTGTGTGACTGGATTCGGGACGAATTACATTTGGGAAAGCTATACCGTCAGCTTTATGAACAGCTTGAAAAAAAGGACGGGGCTGCATTTTTTGTTCTGCCCATTTTCAGGGAGGCGGGGTATCTGACGAACCAGGAAATGCGGGAGTTTCAGGAAAAACTTGCCAAGCTTGAGGTACAGTCCGGCGATATGAAGCAGAAGCTTCGGGGGGATTACCTTGTAAAAGAAAAGATGTTTGGCAGGGCAATCTGGGAATATCAACAGATTTTGAATCGGAGAAATCCCGGCAAGCTTGGAACGCAGTTTTATGCCGGGGTTCTCAACAACAAGGGCGCAGCTCATGCAGGCCTGTTCCAGTTCCGGCAGGCGGCAGACTGTTTTTGGGAGTCCTATGCTCTTTTACAGACAAAGGAGACCTTTCGAAAGTATGTGAGCACGCTGCCGCTGTTTCTGTCCGATGAGGAATACCAGAAGCGTCTTGAAGAGATGCAGGCAGATACGTATCTGGTGCAGAAAATTCAGGGTTATAATGCAAAGATCTGTACACAGCAGCCGTTTATGGATGAATTGGAACGGTTGCACGGAAGGGACCCGGCGGAACTTCTGGAAGAATTAAAAGAGGAATACTGCAGGAGTACGAAAATCTGACCTTGCTTTCCGGGAGCAGATACGGTATACTATGAAATTGGTCATGAAGTGTCGTAGTTTGGAGAGAATAGGAGAGATGCGCATGGATTGCAGAGTACACCATCAGATGGAGCTTGATGATAAACTGGGAGAGGAATGCGGCGTTTTCGGAATCTATGATTTTTCCGGGGAGGATGTCGCTTCTGATATATATTATGGATTGTATGCGCTGCAGCACCGCGGTCAGGAGAGCTGCGGAATTGCGGTCAGTGATACAAAAGGGCCAAAAGGTAAGGTATTGTCGCACAAGGGAATGGGACTTGTCAATGAGGTATTCACTGGCGAGCATCTCGGACAGCTGAAGGGAGATATCGGCGTCGGACATGTGCGTTATTCAACAGCAGGCGGCAGCACACGAGAAAATGCGCAGCCTCTGGTACTGAATTATGTAAAAGGAACCTTGGGGCTGGCACACAACGGCAATCTGATCAACGCGCCGGAGCTTCGAAGAGAGCTGGAGCTTGGCGGTGCAATTTTCCAGACAACGATTGATACGGAAGTAATGGCATATCATATTGCCCGGGAACGGGTAAACACGAAAAGTGCAGAGGGTGCGGTGGCTAATGCGATGAAAAAGATGAAGGGCGCCTACTCTCTGATTGTCATGTCTCCAAGAAAGCTGATCGGGGCAAGGGACCCGTACGGTTTCCGACCATTGTGCATTGGAAAGCGCGGCAATGCCTACATTCTGGCATCAGAGACGTGCGCACTCGATACGGTCGGGGCTGAATTTATCCGGGATGTGGAGCCAGGAGAGATTGTGACGATTACACCGCAATATGGCATTGTCTCCGACCGCAGCATGTGTCTGAAGCCGGGCTGCGGCGAGCGCGAAGGCCGGTGTATTTTTGAATATATTTATTTTGGAAGGCCGGATAGCCGCCTGGATGGGATCAGCGTTTACAATTCCCGCATCCGGGCCGGAAAGTTCCTGGCCATGGATTCTCCGGTAGAGGCAGATCTTGTGGTAGGTGTGCCGGAGTCCGGAAATGTTGCCGCGCTCGGTTATTCGCTTGAGTCAGGTATTCCGTACGGTATGGCGTTTTTTAAGAACAGTTATGTAGGCCGTACCTTTATCAAACCCAAACAGAGCAACCGCGAATCCAGCGTCCGCACAAAGCTGAATGTGATGCGGGAGGCTGTGGAGGGCAAACGGGTCATTATGATTGATGATTCCATTGTCCGTGGGACAACAAGCGACCGGATTGTGCGGATGCTCCGCGAGGCCGGTGCCAAAGAAGTTCATATGCGTGTCAGCTCGCCGCCATTTCTGTATCCGTGCTATTTCGGAACAGATGTGCCAAAGAGCGATCAGCTGATCGCACATCATCATACAGTGGAAGAAATACGGCAGATCATCGGGGCGGATTCTCTTGCATATCTGCGCCTGGAGCGTTTGCCGGAGCTGGTAGAAGGGCGTTTGCCCATCTGCAACGGCTGTTTTACAGGAAAGTATCCGCTTGCCCCTCCCACAGAGGATATCAGGGGAAGCTACGAGCAGTAGGTATCACAGAGGCAGCAATAAACTTCACATATATTTTAAGGAGAAACATATGAGCACAGACAGGTATCAAAGCCCATTGTCAGAACGTTATGCCAGCAGGGAGATGCAGTATATTTTTTCACCGGATATGAAATTCCGGACCTGGAGAAGGCTGTGGATTGCTCTGGCGGAGACAGAAAAGGAACTGGGACTGGATATTACGGAGGAGCAGATTGCAGAGCTCAAAGAATTCCAGAACGATATTAATTATGATGTGGCGAAAGCAAGGGAGAAAGTTGTGCGCCACGATGTCATGTCCCATGTGTATGCGTACGGCGTACAGTGCCCGAAGGCAAAGCCGATTATTCATCTGGGCGCGACCTCCTGCTATGTAGGGGATAATACGGACATTATCGTGATGACAGAAGCGCTTCGCCTTGTGAAGAAAAAACTCGTCAATGTAATTGCGCAGCTTGCGGATTTTGCAGAGACTTACAAAGATCTTCCGACGCTTGCATTCACTCATTTTCAGCCCGCGCAGCCTACTACAGTTGGCAAGCGTGCAACGCTCTGGGCGCAGGAGTTTTTGATGGACCTGGAGGATTTGGATTATGTGCTTTCCACAATGAAGCTTCTTGGCTCCAAAGGCACGACCGGAACGCAGGCAAGCTTCCTGGAGCTGTTTGACGGAGATCAGGAGAAGATTGACCGGATTGATCCGATGATTGCGGAAAAAATGGGATTTGCAGCGTGCGTACCGGTTTCGGGACAGACGTATTCGAGAAAAACGGACACGAGAGTTCTGAATGTGCTTGCGGGAATCGCAGCCAGCGCACACAAGATGTCAAATGACATTCGTCTGCTTCAGCATCTGAAAGAGGTAGAGGAACCGTTTGAAAAAACGCAGATCGGTTCTTCGGCGATGGCATACAAGCGCAATCCGATGCGCAGTGAGCGGATCGCATCACTTGCACGCTATGTATTGTGTGACGCATTAAATCCGGCAGTCACCTCTTCTTGCCAGTGGTTTGAGCGGACGCTTGACGATTCGGCAAACAAACGTCTTTCCATTCCGGAAGGATTTTTGGCTGTGGACGGTATTTTGGATCTCTGTCTGAATGTAACAGACGGCCTGAAGGTTTATCCGAAGGTAATAGAGAAACGCCTGATGGCAGAGTTGCCGTTTATGGCAACGGAAAATATTATGATGGATGCAGTAAAAGCTGGCGGCGACCGGCAGGAGCTGCACGAAAAAATCCGGACGCTTTCGATGGAAGCGGGCAGAAATGTAAAAGAAGAAGGAAAGGAGAATAATCTCCTGGAGCTGATTGCAGCAGATCCTTCCTTTAATATGACGCTTGAGGAGCTTCAGAAATCAATGGAGCCGTCACGGTACACTGGACGGTCCAAAGAACAGGTAGAACGGTTTGTAAAGACAGTGGTTCAGCCGGTGCTTGAAGCAAATAAAGAGCTGCTTGGCGTCACGGCGGAGATCAATGTATAAGCAAAGACAGATCGTTTGGCATTCGGCCGGATAAAATTTGCAGACAGTAGACTACGGAAACAGATAGTTTGATGACGGCAGCGTAGCAGCGAAACAGCAGCGGTGACGCACAGCCGGATACAGGAGGAGACATTATGGTACAGGCAGTAGTAGGGGCTAACTGGGGAGACGAAGGAAAAGGAAAGATTACGGATATGCTTGCAGAGAAAGCAGATATTATCGTAAGATTTCAGGGCGGAGCAAATGCAGGCCACACGATTGTGAACAATTATGGAAAATTTGCGCTGCATACGTTGCCGTCAGGCGTATTTTATGATCATACAACAAGTATTATCGGAAATGGCGTTGCGCTGAATATTCCGGTGCTTTTTGAAGAAGTGAAAAGTATCGTTGACCGCGGTGTTCCAACACCGAAGATTCTGGTGTCAGACCGTGCACAGATTGTGATGTCCTATCATATTCTGTTTGACCAGTGCGAGGAGGAGCGGCTTGGCGGAAAATCATTTGGCTCAACAAAGTCCGGTATCGCACCGTTTTATGCAGATAAGTTTTCAAAGATCGGTTTCCAGGTAAGCGAGCTTTTTGACGACGCGCTGCTTGAGGAGAAGGTACAGCGCATCTGTGATCTGAAAAATCCGATCCTTGAGCATTTGTATCACAAGCCGGCGCTTACACCGGAAAGCTTGATGGAAGAGCTGCACAGCTACAAGACAATGGTTGAGCCGTTCGTGTGCGACACAGCGTCTTATCTGTATCAGGCATTACAGGATGGAAAGAATATTCTTCTGGAAGGCCAGCTTGGTTCACTGAAAGATCCGGATCACGGCATTTATCCGATGGTAACTTCTTCTTCCACACTGGCAGGGTACGGTGCGATTGGCGCAGGTATTCCTCCGTATGAGATCAAGAAGATCATTACAGTATGCAAGGCATATTCCAGCGCAGTCGGTGCAGGCGCATTTGTGAGTGAGATTTTCGGAGAAGAGGCAGATGAGCTGCGCAAGCGCGGCGGTGACGGCGGTGAGTTCGGAGCAACAACGGGAAGACCGAGAAGAATGGGATGGTTTGACTGTGTGGCGTCCAAGTATGGTTGCAGACTGCAAGGTACGACGGATGTTGCATTTACCGTACTCGATGTGCTGGGGTATCTGGACGAGATTCCGGTGTGTACCGGATATGAGATCGACGGGAAAGTAACGACAGATTTCCCGACCACTGCACTTCTGGAGAAAGCGAAACCAGTATTTGTGAACCTGCCGGGCTGGAAGAGTGACATCCGGGGAATCCGCAAATATGAGGAACTGCCGGAGAACTGCAGAAACTATATCGAATTTGTAGAGAAGCAGATTGGCTTCCCGATCACAATGGTATCAAACGGGCCGGGAAGAGACGATATTATTTACCGTTAGGGGAAACGTATAAACGTATCTGGACGGCAGACAGTGAAAGAACAAATAAAATAACAATGATTGTGGGGCTGTCGGCAGAGAAATCTGCCGGCAGTTTTTCTATGCCTACGGGAAAACAAAGAAAATAGGTTAGTAAGTGCTGACAGATGACTAGCACCCGAGTTGGGAAAGAAATCTTCCCTACTCGATGAAGGGACGCATATGAAAATTGGCCGTTCACGGCATGCGCCCGCATGTCGAGTCGGGGAAAGTCTTCTCTACTCAAAGAATACCACTCAACTTCTGTAAGAAAAAGTATTTGCTTAAGTAAACAGCACAAAGTATAATAAAAACAGGTGTGGATGGGAGGAATATTATATGACTGAAAAACAGCAGATTATATATATGCAGGTGAGGATCATGCGACTTGCGTCTGAAGCATGGAATTTGCCGATAGAAACAATTTCTGAAATATTTTCTAAATTTGATGTTCTTCAGTATATTAAGAGTTGTTTCGGAATCTTTCATGTAGAAGGCGACGATGCGATATTTGATGATGTAACGGCGTATCTTGAAAATAGAGGGGGATTGAGTAGTGCTGGAATTGATTGATGGTTTGGCCCTTTATCATGGCAGCTATTGTGAAGTAACAATGCCCGATTTAAATAAGTGCGCAAGGTATAAAGACTTTGGAACCGGATTTTATTTGACAACATCAAAAAAACAGGCGGAAAGTTTTGCTGGGATTTCAACTAGAAAAGCAGTTGCAAATGGTATCGTACCTACTGAACAGAGGTATGGGGTTGTATCCAGTTTTAAGGTAATGTTTGAGGGAGAGCTGGATGTGCATATTTATAATGAAGCTGATGCAGATTGGCTGCATTGTATCGTTGGACACCGAAAAAAGAAAGCTTTTCCTGAAATCGTTGAGAAATTAAAAGCTTGTGATGTTATAGCGGGTAAAATTGCAGATGATAATACAAATGCAACGATAACAGCCTATATGGTTGGAACTTTTGGACAACTGGGCATGAAATCCGCAGATGATATGTGTATTAGTTTATTACTTCCGGAAAGATTGCAGAATCAGTTTTGTTTTAGAACAAATAAAGCGCTTAAATGTCTGACATTTATGGAAAGTGAGAAAATATGGCTATAGAGAAAACGATTACGGAAGAAGCAAAAAAAAATGCAATAGATCTGGTTATAACAATGGTTGTTGATGAATTGTCAGAGGATTTGCGGTTGCAGCCAGAAGAAATATTGATAAAATTTTTATCGTCTAACACCGGAATACTTTTGTATGATGAGGATACAAAGCTCTGGTGGGATGGCCCGTCTGCTGTTGCGGATATGTATAAAAAAGAAATTTCAGAGTAAAAATGCAGGCGAATGAAAGACGGAACAGTTTTCATTCGCCTGTTTCGGTGTGGCAGAAAGCAGATTCGATTGTCCAGGAGATCACTCCGTTTCTTCCGGGTTTTCTATGTCCGTGTGGCGGGTGCCAAGGACACGTGCGACCAGCATCATACCGTAAAACAAACACGGAATAATCACAGTACAGGCAATAGAAGCCATCAGCATGTTTTTGCTGGCAGGATTTGCGAAGAGAGCGAGAATCAGGGTGATCAGGTACATGCCGGCGAGCAGGACTGCGCCGAGCAGTGCGAAAATACGTTTTGCTTTTTTCATAATAAATTCCTCCTGAAGGGGGCCGGTTTAGAAGTTCTGTTTTACATTCTATCAGAAAATGCCGGAAAAAGGAAGTTTATGTGGGCATATGTTTTGGTAGTAAGAAAAAAAGAATTATGTTATACTTATGTTCTTAGTTTTTAGCATCACGGAAAAGTTCAGGAGAAAAGGATGAAAAAATAATGAGCATGGCAGTTGTAACACTGAAAAAGGGCGAGGGAAGGATGCTGAAGGCAGGAGGCCTTTGGATTTTTGACAATGAAATAGAGCGCGTAGAGGGGCCGTTGGATAATGGCGACATTGTAACTGTACAGGATTTTGACGGATATGGTCTGGGAAAGGGATTTTTGAATGAAAACTCGAAAATCCGGGTACGTATGATGACACGCAGCGCGCAGCAGGAGATTGATGAGGATTTCTTGCGGAAGCGGGTGCGCGACGCCTGGGAATACCGCAAAAAGGTGACTGACACCGGGAGCTGCCGCCTTATTTTTGGTGAGGCTGATTTTCTGCCGGGGCTTGTGGTGGATAAGTTTTCTGATGTACTGGTCGTGCAGTCACTGGCACTTGGGATTGACCGGATGAAGGAAACTATTTTAAGGCTGCTGAAAGAAGTCCTTGCAGAGGATAGTGTGTTTATTCGCGGAGTCTATGAGCGCAGCGATGCGAAGGTGCGCCGTCAGGAGGGAATGGAGCTGCACAAGGGCTTTCTGGGGGAAGCGTTTGACACGAATGTAGAAATAGAAGAAAATGGAGTTCGTTATACAGTAGATGTGCAGGATGGACAAAAGACGGGATTTTTCCTTGACCAGAAATATAACCGTCTGGCAATTCAGAAGCTGTGTAAAGATGCCAGAGTTCTGGACTGCTTTACACATACGGGCTCTTTTGCTTTAAATGCCGGGATTGCAGGAGCAGCGGAAGTGCTCGGTGTGGATGCGTCAGAGCTTGGCGTGGAGCAGGCCAGGCACAATGCAGCGCTGAACAGCCTGGAAGATCGTGTGAAATTCCGTTGTGCAGACGTGTTTGATCTTTTGCCGGAACTGGAGGAAAAGGGCGAGAAGTTTGATGTGATCATTCTCGACCCTCCTGCGTTTACGAAATCCAGGAATTCCGTAAAGAATGCTGCGAAGGGCTATCGGGAGATTAATCTGCGTGCTATGAAGCTCGTAAAGGATGGCGGTTTTCTGGCCACTTGTTCGTGCTCGCATTTTATGACGTATGAGCTGTTTACACAGACCATCCACCAGGCGGCGCGCAGCGCACATAAAAGGCTGCGCCAGATTGAGTATCGTACGCAGGCTCCGGATCATCCGATTCTCTGGGCAGCAGAGGAGTCTTATTATCTGAAATTCTATATCTTCCAGGTAGTCGATGAAAAATAAGAGTATATGAAACACATTTTTGTTATATCTGTGTGAAAAGAAGGGAATGGATAGCGCGATGAGATTACAAATGGTTCAGGAAGCTTTGCAACAAAAAAGGATTACCTATTCGTATCATGAGGAGGATGGGTGCGGAAGCCTCGATTTTCTGTTCCGCGGTCTTTCCTATCATGTATGGGAATACTATGATGAAATCTGGGGCGCGGAGACGAATGTGTTTAACGCTGGACAGAGCAGAGATATTGAGGGCGAGTATGAAAAAACGATTGCCGGAGAAATTCTGACCTGGCCGGATATGATGCCGGGAATGTGAGCAAAGGCAGGGGAAAGATAGAGCGTGCATAAAAAATGCCTGGATTGTTGCGGAATGGATTTATAACTGGCAGTCAATTTTTCGTGAGCAGAAATTAACGGATGTTCAGATGCGCAATTCCTGTTTTTTTGTTATGATGATTTTGCGGGTCACAGGCCAGAGCCATCAGAGACCGCAGGGAGGAATCATATGAAAATTGGGGAAACGATCCGGAAATATCGGAAACAGGCAAATCTTACACAGGAGCAGCTGGCAGATTATCTGGGTGTTACGGCGCCGGCAGTCAACAAATGGGAAAATGGCGCTTCTTTGCCGGATATTTCTCTGGTGGCGCCGATTGCAAGAGTGTTCGGCATTCATACGGATGAATTGCTCTCTTATAAAGAAACACTTACCGATGAGGAGATTGCCCGCATCGGAGAAGAGTTTTCAAAGCGCTCGATGGAAGGCGATTACGAAGCGCTTTTTGCATGGGCGATGAAACAGATTACGGATTATCCGAACTGTGAGAAGCTTCAAGCCATGCTTTTGCCTGGGCTCGATTCCTTCCGGGGAATCCTGGGCGCAGAGCATCCGGCGCAGTACGATGAGGCGATTGAAAAAGCGTATTTGAGGCTGCTTGGAAGTCAGGACCCGGAAATGCGGCGGATGGCGGCGTACTTTTTGTTTTATGCGTATTTGAACCGGGAAGCGTATGACCGTGCGGAGGAAATGCTGACCTATGTTTCGCGGTGGGATACGGAACATCAGAAGATGCAGGCGCTTTTGTGCGTGCGAAAAGGTGAAGAGGCAAAGGCATGGGAGATTTACGAGCGGATGATCCTGGACGGATATGGGACGATTGATCATGCATTTATGGGAATCTATTCGCTGGCGCATACACAGGGGAACCGGGAACATTGTGCGTTTATCATCGAAAAACAGGAGCAGATTGCCAGGACTTTGGAAATTGGGAAATACCAGGAAGTATGTTTAAGATTTTTGCAGTCAGTAGAAGAAAAGGAAAAAGAAACGGCGCTGGAGCTTCTGGAGACGATGATAGAGGGGCTGAGTGATCTGGATGGATTCTATCAATCCAGACTGTATGCCCACCTTGCGTCAAATGCTAAATCAAAGGAAAACAGTGGGTTTACAGAATTTATGTTCAGACGGGGTTTGAGTAAGGATGAAGGGCTGGATTTTCTGAAAGATGATCCGCGCTTTTGCAAAATCATGGGACAAGAAGTTCAAAAAGGCTAAAAAATGAAAAATATTTGCATTTTTGCTTGACTCTCAACCAGGTTCAGGGTGTAAATTGCAGAAAAAACAAAAAGGAGCTGGTCAAATGAGGATTAGTGAAGCGGCAAAAATAACAGGACTTTCTGTCAGTAATATCCGGTTTTATGAGAAAAAGGGTTTGCTGGCGCCAGTTCGTGAGGAAGAGAGCAAATACCGGGATTATGCAAAAGAGGATATTGCGCAGCTGAAACGAATTATCTTATATCGGAAAATGAACATTCCGGTGGAAACGATCTATTTGTTGCAAAAAGGAGAGGCTTCGCTTGAGGGCGTGTTGAAACGGCAGGAGGAGGAGCTTACGGCGCAGCGTGAGATGCTGGAGGGCTCCATTGAGCTTTGCAGGAAAATCCTTGCAGCAGGAGATTGGCAGTCGCTGGATGTCGATTATTATCTGAATTATGTACACTCAGAAGAGGAATACGGAAAGCGATTTGCACAGGTTGATGAGTTTTTGGAGGATTGGTCTGAGTTTTCAAAGCTCTCGGAAGGAATGTATCCGCTGATGGGAAGCCGGCGTTTGGCGGGGCTGACTGCAAGCCGGCGGGCTGTAAGAGGAATTTCTCTGGGGGTTTTGATCGTGTATTTTGCGCTGCCGGCGGTTGCACTGTGGGAGCAGTATGAGGAGAATGGCAGAATTATGCCGCGCAGCATTGTTTTTTGGAGTGTCTGGGCGCTTGCGTTAGGCTGGGCATTTTGGCATTTCCGGAAATTACAAAAGCGGGAAAGGAAGGAGGAGGCACAGAAATGATAGCGCAGGGAATCAGACAGACAATTGAATGGATCTACAGTTTTTGCGGAGATTATGGAGTTGCTATCGTGCTTCTTACTATTACAATCCGGGTTCTTATGGTTCCATTGAGTGTACAGCAGAGAAAGCAGATGAAAAAGCAGCAGGAGCTCAGTGCACAGATGGAAGAGCTGAAACGGAAATATAAGAAAAATCCACAGAAGCAAAACGAGGAGCTTCAAAAGCTGTATCAGGAAAAAGGGATTGGAGGAGCAGGCTGTCTGCTCAGCTTTCTACAGTTTCCGGTTATGCTTGGTCTGTATCATGGAATCCAGATGATCGAGGCATCGGGCACTACTGTTTTGCTTCCATGGGTTTCCTCCCTTCTTTTGCGGGATACCACGCTTCTTTTGCCGGTCGCAACGCTTGTGGTGCAGTTTTTGCCGCAGACGTATCCGTATATCCGGCATTTTCAAGCGCTTGGCCTTCAAAAGATGTCCTGGAAGGTGGTACTTATGATGCTGGCGCTCAACAGCACTTTTGTATTTGTGATTCCGTCGGGCGTCGGGTTGTATTACTTTGTGTCCGGGGTGTTTACCGCAGCAGAACAGCTGGTGATGAATCTGAAAGGTATGCAAAGACAGCCGGCGCAGGCTTAGCTTTCTGAACAGATTTTCTTCATAATAAGACATAAGCAGGAGAAGTGATGAAGGAAGAAAGAATCACGTATGAGATCTTTCGATCAAAAAGAAAAACGCTGGCGCTCCAGGTAAGACGGGACGGCAGCGTTGTAGTCCGTGCGCCGTATCGTATATCCGAGGTACGAATACGGGAATTTGTAAACCGAAATAAAGTCTGGATTCTGGAGCGCCAGGAAAAATTTGCGCAGATACGGATGCAGCAGCGGCAGTTTTCACAGGAAGAACGGGTAGCAGGAAGAGCAGCTGCGAAGCAGTATGTTCCGCAGAGAGTGGCCTGGTATGCGGACAGAATGGGCGTGACCTATGAAAAGATCACAATACGGGAACAGAAAACACGCTGGGGAAGCTGCAGCAGCACAGGTAGTTTGAATTTTAACTGGAAACTGATGCTGCTGCCGCAGGAATTATTGGATTATGTAGTCGTACATGAACTGGCGCACCGTAAGGTTATGAATCATTCTCCGGCGTTCTGGGCTGTTGTGGAAGCGGAGCTTCCGAATTATCGTGAGCTCCGTGCGAAGCTGAAGGAGTATGCAGTTTTGATGTGATTGCGCCGGTGGGACAGATTTTTTTGCATTGTCCACAGCGGATGCATTCCGGACTGTTGATCTGCTTTTCGGGATTCACCTGCATTTTGCATACTTTTGCGCATGCGCCGCAGTGTGTGCACTTTTCCGGATTCACCTGATAGCGGAAGATTGCTACGGAATTAAATGCAGAATAAATTGCGCCAAGCGGGCAGATATATTTGCAAAACGGCCGGTATAGGATAACAGACAGGATGATGAGTGCGATAAGCAGTACATTTTTCCAGGCGTACAGCCACCCCACTGCGTTTCGCATGGATTGATTCAGCAATACCAGCGGAACGCTGCCCTCAAGCGTACCGACGGGGCAGATAAGCTTGCAGAAATACGGCGCGCCCTGCCCTAAAATATCCACCAGAAACAAGGGGAGCAGGATGACAAACACGAGCAGAAATACGTATTTCAGCCTGCGCAAAAGCCGGTCACCGCGGAAGGTTTTGATCTTTTTCGGAACCGGTATTTTGTACAACAAATCCTGTATCAAACCGAACGGACACAGAAAACCGCAGACAAAGCGGCCCATCAAAGCACCGACAAACATCAGAAATCCTGCAACGTAAAAGGTGAATTTGAAATTCCAGCTGCCAATCACGGCCTGCAGCGCGCCGACCGGACAGGAGCCAAGGGCGCCGGGACAGGAATAACAGTTGATACCGGGCAGACACAGGTTTTTGAGTTTACCCGTATATATTTTTCCACGGGCAAAACCGATCAAGTAACTATTTGTAAGCAGCGCCCAGAGTATCTGAACTCTGTGACGCGGCCATTCATTCAGTTTTTTGTTCTTATTTTTCTTCTTATCCAATTCCAATACACTCCAGACATATATTGATTGCTTTTGTAAAGACAACGGTCATTTCACCGCGGAAAATCCCAATGCCCATCATAAGAAGCCCCAGCGCAGCAAGGGATATACCGGCTGCGCGGGAACGTAGGAACTGCTTCATGGTTTATACTCCTTTGCAATGAAACAAGTTGGTTTAAAATTTATATTCCTTTTGTATGTACATGCTGTAAAGGCAGAAATTATTATAACACAACATTCACAGAAAGTCTGTGAAAAACATATGTATTTTTAGGGTACATAGAAAAGGGTTGCATCTGAAAATAAAATGTGCTACTATCCTTGAGGAATATACAAACGTGTTTCTGACGCAAACAAAATGTTGGTTTTATGCCCAAAGACAGACTTTGCGTCAGGCCAAAAAGGAGAAAGGACATGCCGGATAAGACGAAGTATTTTGTGGTCAGGCAGAAGGCTGTGCCTGAGGTTTTATTAAAGGTAGTGGAAGCAAAACGCCTTTTGGATACAGGCCGTGTGGAAACGGTGCAGGAAGCAGCCGACCAGGTTGGTATCAGCAGAAGTTCGTTTTATAAGTATAAGGATGATATTTTCCCGTTCCGGGACAATGTAAAAGGAAAAACGCTTACCTTTGTCATGCAGATGCATGATGAACCGGGGCTGCTCTCGGAAGTATTGAATGTTGTGGCAGAGTATAAAGCAAATATCCTGACCATTCATCAGAGTATTCCGACGAACGGAGTGGCTACACTGACGCTCAGTGTGGAGGTGCTTCCGGCGACCGGAGACGTATCGAGCATGATCGAAACGATTGAGGGGAAAGCCGGAATCCAGTATCTGAAAATTTTGGCACGGGAATGAAAAGAGATAGCCGGATTTACAGCCGGCGCATGACAGGGAAAGAAGGAGGACAAAATGGTACAGGTTGCAGTGTTAGGATATGGTACAGTAGGTTCAGGGGTTGTGGAGGTGATCGAGACCAACCACGACAGCATACTCGCAAAGGCAGGCGTGGATCTTCAGGTCAAATATGTCCTGGATTTGCGGGAATTCCCAGGTGATCCGATCGAAAAGAAGCTTGTGCATGATTATGATGTGATTGTAAATGACCCGGAAGTCGATATTGTTGTTGAGGTGATGGGCGGAACGAATCCGGCTTACACGTTTACAAAGCGCGCATTGGAGGCCGGAAAAAGTGTGTGTACCTCAAACAAGGAGCTGGTAGCGCGTCACGGGACAGAGTTACAGCAGATTGCGGGGGAGCACCATGCAAGCTATCTGTTTGAAGCAAGCTGTGGAGGCGGAATTCCGATTATCCGTCCGCTGCGCACTTCATTGACTGCTGATGTGATTGACGAGATTACCGGTATTTTAAATGGTACGACCAATTATATTTTGAGCAAAATGATTGACGAGGGCCTGGAATTTGAAGAAGTTCTGCGGGATGCACAGCAAAAGGGCTACGCGGAGCGCAATCCGGAGGCGGATGTCGAGGGACACGATGCATGCCGGAAAATTGCGATTCTTTCCTCTTTGGCTTATGGCAAACGCGTTGATTTCACTGATATATATACAGAAGGAATTACGAGAATTACGTCTGCGGATATTCAGTACGCAAAGGCAATGAAAAAGACGATCAAGCTTCTGGCTTACAGTAGCAGGCAGGAGAATCAGGTGATGGCTATGGTAGCGCCGTACCTGGTAGATAAAAACGACCCGCTGTACGCGGTAAACGGTGTGTTTAACGCGATTTTTGTCCATGGAAACATGCTGGGCGACGCAATGTTCTATGGACAGGGAGCAGGCAAAGAAGCGACAGCGAGCGCTGTGGTGGGCGATGTGATTGAAGAAGCGCAGATGCTCGGAAAAGGCGTGGTTGCTTCCTGGAGTCCTGAGAAACAGGTGCTCACTGACGTATCGGGTACGTCAAAACGTTTCTTTGTCCGCGTAAAGGGAAGTGCGGCCGACAGCTCTGCGGCAGAAAAAGCTTTCGGTAAAATTGAAGTGGTAGATGCAGGACTGGCGCAGGAATACGGTTTTGTGACAGAATGTATGACAGAGGCAGAGTATGAAGAGCGCGCTTCAAAGATGGAGAACGTGCTTGGTATGCTTCGCATCCGTTAAAGCGTCTGGTAAAGTAATCTGCAAGAAGTACTGGAGAAAGGATAATGCTGGGCTGGCGCGAAAGCCGGCCTTTTGCATGATTTGGTGAAAGAGATGAAATATATTGTAATTCTCGGAGATGGAATGGCGGACGAAGCACAGGAGAGCCTTGGCGGAAAGACACCGCTTGAGGCAGCTAACACTCCGACGATGGATGCGCTTGCCGCACAGGCGGAAGTAGGCTTGCTTAAGACAATTCCGGAAGGTATGAGTCCGGGAAGCGATACGGCGAATCTGGCTGTAATGGGTTACAATCCAAGGGAGTACTATACAGGGCGTTCCCCGCTGGAAGCGCTGAGTATCGGTGTACCGATGATGGATACGGATGTGGCTATGCGTTGCAATTTCGTGACACTCTCCGAAGAAGAGCCCTATGAAAAAAAGAGAATACTGGATCACAGTTCCAGTGAGATCAGCACGGAAGATGCGGCTGTTCTTCTGGAGGCAGTGCGTGAAGAGCTGGAAAATGATATGTTTCAGTTTTATCTTGGAACAAGTTACCGCCACTGCGTGATATGGACGAATGGAAAGGTTGAACCTCTGACTCCGCCGCACGATCACCTGACCGAAGTGATTGAGGATTATCTTCCTGCAAATCCTGCAATTCTGGCTATGATGAAGCGAAGCTATGAGATTCTTGCGGACCATCCGATTAACCGGGAACGAAAGGCAAAGGGGCTGAATCCGGCCAACAGCTGCTGGTTCTGGGGTGCTGGAACGAAGCCGATGGTCACTTCTTTTGAGGAGAAGTATGGCAAAAAGGGCGTTATGATATCCGCAGTTGATCTGCTCAAAGGGATTGCGGTAGGCGCAGGGATGAGAAATGTAATAGTGCCGGGAGCGAATGGCGGTCTTCATACGAATTATGAGGGAAAAGCACAGTCAGCAGTCGATGCGCTTTTAAAAGATGGCGCAGATTTTGTATATGTACATTTGGAAGGCCCGGATGAAATGGGACACCAGGGGAGCCTGGAGCGCAAGGTTCAGGCGATTGAATATTTGGATGAACGGGTAATTCGTCTGGTGAAAGAACAGATGGATGCTTCCGGGGAGCCGTACCGCATGTTGATTCTGCCGGATCACCCGACCCCGCTTCGCATTCGTACCCATACTTCAGACCCGGTGCCCTATCTGCTGTATGACAGCAGGAAAAAACTCGGGGATGGAAAAGCCTATGGCGAGACGAGCGCAAAGAAAAGCGGGATTCTTCGCGAAGAAGGCTTCCGAATGATGGATGTGCTGCTGGAACGCAGTTGAGCGATTGGTTGTCCGGTCAGTTTGCCGGTAGTAGACTGGCCGGTTTAAAAAGTTGTGAAGGAAAGAAGAAGGCTGCTGACAAAAGGAAATCTACCTTTGCGGCAGCTTTTTGCGTAAAGGGATATATCGTGAAACTAAAATGTGTAAATTTTTTCTCATACAAAAATCATGCACCGAAAACAGGGATTCCTCCATCTAATAGGTGTAAGTTGTTTTAAAACCGGTGAAAGTGTCCAGGACAAGAGGAGGAGTAACATGCAGATTTTGGTAAGAAAGGCACAACGCGGGGATCCGGATGCCTTTGTTTCCCTGATAGAGGAAAATAAGAGCAGTCTGTACCGCGTAGCCAAAGGATTTTTCCAAAGTGAGGATGATATTGCGGATGCAATATCCGAAACTGTTTTGTCTGCGTATGAGCATATCGGGGACCTGAAAAGGAGTGAATATTTTCGGACATGGCTGATACGGATTTTGATTAACTGCTGCAACGGAATGCTGCGTGAGCGCAAACGCTGCGAAGTGACGGAAGTTTTCCCGGAAATTCGCTATCTGGAGAATGATTTTTCCAATGTGGAATTCCGTGAAATGCTGTCATCGTTTCCGGAGGACTGCCGTACGATTTTGCTGCTGTATTATGGCGAGCAGTTTTCTACGCGGGAGATCGCACAGATTCTCGAAATGAAAGAAAATACAGTGAAAAGCAAGCTTCGGCGCAGCCGCAATGAGCTGCGAGAAACAATTGTGTATAGTTTATGAGATCTGATAGGAGGATTTGAGTATGAGAAATTACACAGAACAGGAAATGAGAGAGATATTAGGACAGGAGATGCAGGTATCAGAGCAGGTTGAGGAACGCCTCTCAGACACTTACCGACAGATTCGGACCCAGAAGAGAAAGAGCCGGTTCCATGCATGGCAGGGCGCGGCAGGAACTGTGGCAGCGTTTTTTGCAGCAGGCGTTTTCTGCGTGAGCAATCCTGTGCTGGCTGCAAAACTGCCTTTTATCGGGCATATTTTTGAAGAGCTGGGAGATGAGGCGAGCTATGCTGGCGATTACAGCGGCGTGGGGACGCAGCTTGCCGAAGGCGGAGAAAATGCAGAAACGGGAGCATCTGCCGCAGCAGAGACAGCAGGAAAGGAGAACGGGGCGCAGGAGATAGCGGGAAATTATTCACAGACTGCAAATGGAATGACGGTAACACTTTCTGAAGTATATTGCAATGATGTGGCTTTGTATCTCACCATGGAGCTGAAAGGGGAGGAACCGATTGCGGATCATTTTGAGCTTTATGATGGGAAACCGGTTTTACAGGCACAGGGAACAGCAAAATTCAGTTTTATGGATGAGGACTGTAGCTTCCAGGAGGTGTTAGACGGAAAATTTGTGGATGATTATACGTATCTTGCCATGTACCGTATGGAATTAGATCCAGTGTGCACAGACTACAGCGAATTCCATGCAGCGCTGCAGGAGGCGTACGGAGAGGAAGGGCCGTCAAATGATGGTGAGACAGCCCAGTACAGAGATCTGATCAAAAAGCGTGATCTTCCGGAAAGCTTTGATGTGTCGCTTTCTTTTGACCGTATTTTTGGTGATCGCAAAGACCCAATGTCAATCTATGATGCAGCCAAGGTGGAGAAGCCTTCTGAGGAAGAGCTAAATGCGATGTCAGACGAAGAATGGAACAGTCATATGATGGAACTGTTTGAATTGGTACCAGATTATAACAATACGCCAAATCCATATGAGGATTATACTTATGAAGGTCCATATACGTTTGATTTTACCGTACAGGTAGACCATGAGCAGACGGTTACTGTTGAGGTAGAAAACGATGCTGCAGGGAAACCTTTTGTATCTTCTGTAACGAAAACACCGTTTGAATTGTATCTGGAAGAACAGGGACTGGAAGAAGCAATAGACCTGGATCCGGTGCTTGTTGTACTGGATGCAAACGGAAAGCGCATAGAAACAGGAAAACGCGGAGGCAGCCTGAATATGCTTGCCATTGACGGACACGATGTATCAAAAATTGATATTTACTATATCACATGGGAGGACTTTGAAGGAAAACAGATTAAAGGCAGCTATTTTGACGAGCATGATACAAACGAGTCCGGAGAGACATTGAAAGATGTTCTGGATGCATGTAACATGTATCATAAAGAAGTAACGTTCGGATAAAAGATTCCGGAAAAAACAGATAAGAATAATAAATAATAAATAATAAAAACCAGCTGGGGAACTGTTAAATATTGCCTCAGCTGGTTTTTTCTGTTGTTTTAGTATGATTTACACGTGGGAAGCTGTGCGGTTTTCTGCTTCGTTCGGGGCACTACGCAACAAATTAAGGTAAAACAGCGTTTGCGTGACGTGCAGGTAGGGAAAAGCGAACAGGAATCCGATTCCCAGTGAGATGAGACAGAGAATTCCGACGCCGATGAAGGACAGGAGCAGGTAAAATTGGCGTCCCATATTGCCGGAGGTAAGGTTCCAGCTTTCTGTAAGCAGCTTCCAGGTCGTTTTCCATGGTCCGTCGCAATGAAGAAAAATAACCAGGCTAAAATGAAGCATCATCCAGATCAGCACAGCTCCGAGAAGAAGGATCAAGATAAACGGAATCAGAGGAATGGCAGCTCCGTGTACAAAATAGCGGAACGCTTCAAGAAGCCGGTCGAAGCAGTAAAAAAGTCCGGTCTGAAGGAGCAGCTGGACAACAGCGTAAACGGCAATGGGTTCCGGATGATTGGAAAAAGCGGAAAAAAGATCCGAAAACCGAAAAGACGCTCCGCGTGCGAGATTCAGATAAATGCGTATCATACCTGCTTGCAGGATACAATAAACCATGTTGCATAAAACAAGGGTGGCAAAATACAGAACAAGTCCCAAGATTCCGGGCGCTGCCGGAACTGCATGAACAAGAAGATAATTGAGCCCTACATTGGCAAATGCCATGAATGCTGTGATAAGTGCCATGAAGCTGTATTTTCCATTTAAAAGAAGGCGTGCCTGACTTTTCAGGTCGCGTATTTTGGGTTTTCTCATACGAATGTCTCCTCTCCATTTTTAAAACTGTAGGGCGGTTCTCCAAAGAAATCTGTTCCAGGATAAACACCGTCGTTTAAAAAATAGCTATTTGGATCGGTATTATTTTCCGGAATAGCAGGCTCCTGATCTGGAAGAATAGGGTCCTGATTTTTATCATCAGAGAGGAAGGGAAAAAGGTCTTCCAGCGTCATAGAAGGATCGCCGGTATATGCTTTCAGATAATATTCCAGAGCCGCACGCTGCTTAGGATCTGTGAAGACCCGGTACATGGAGACACTGGTCAGTAGAATGCTGGCTGTGATACCGCACAGACCACAGGTAATTGCAAAAAAACAGCGCGGTGTCATACGGGTTCGCCCTGTGCGTGAAAGGAGTGCACAGAGGATGGCGAGTGCTCCGCAGGGAAGCGCTACATAAAAAATACTGCAAAGCAAAACCGAGATAATTCCGAGCGTAAAGGAAGCCCGGGCCATGCTGTTTTGCTGCAAATATGGGGGTGTATTCTTTTCGTACATATCGTTTTCGTACATGATTTAACCTCGTTTCCGGATTCTTTGCTCCATGGTATCACAAACGGAGGTGTCTGACAAGAAAGAATCAGTCCTTCCGGTTCAGCACGGAAATTTTGACGCAAGGAAGCGGAAAATAAAACTTGCACGATTAGATGTATAGTGATAATATATACATAGTAATACAAAGTATTAGGGAGAAAAAATGACTGAAAAATATGAGCGCCAGATGAAAAAAGGAATACTGGATTTACTTGTTCTGAAACTATTGAACAGGCAGCCGAAATACGGCTATCAGCTGATCAGTGAACTTCGCGATCAAAGCGATGGAATTTTTGTGCTGAAAGAAGGGACACTGTATCCGATTTTATACCGGCTGGAGGACGACGGATTGATAGAGAGCAGATGGAGTGAATCGGAGGGAAAGCAGGTACCGAGAAAATACTATGCAATGACGGAGAAGGGAAAGACAGCGCTGGGAGAGATTCGGCAGGTATGGGAACAGATTGCTTTTGGGGTCGCGAAATTTCTGGATGGAGGCGAGGCAGAATGATAGCAGAAAAATACGTGGGTAAAATTGTAAGAAAGTTAAAATGTTCCCGCAAACGGCAGGTTGAAATACGTCGGCAGCTTCTTTCTGATATAGAGGCAGAGCTGGAGAGTGGGGAGACATTTGAGACTGTCATGGAGAGGATGGGAACCCCGACAAATGTTGCACAGGAGTTCAACCAGGATATGCCGGAAGAGGAAAAACGGTGCTTTGTGAGGCGACGGAGATTGAAATTCATCGGAGTGCTCCTGGCAGTCCTTTTTTTGGCAGGCGTGCTTCTCTACTGGTTTTTTCCAAAAGCAGGTGCATTGACCGATGGCAAAAATTTTCGGCAATCAGACGTAGAAGCGATGGCTCAGAACGTCATACGGCTTTTAAACGAGAACGATCTGGATACGCTCAGGCAGGAAGCAACCGGACTGATCGTCGATTATCTGACATCAGAAAAACTGGATGAGGCGCGCAGCACTGTGGCGCAGGAGTGGGGTGATTTTCAGAAATTCGGCAGAAGCTACATGTCAGAGATTGTGCAGCAGGGCAAGGCGTATGCTGCGATAGAGTTGACTGCACAGTATGAGCATGTGATGGTTACGTACACACTGTCCTTTGATGAAGAGATGAGGTTGTGCGCACTATATATGAAATAGTTTTGTACGGTTGTTCCCATATCGCGGGAAGTGAAGCGTGGACAGTATGTGAGCATGGAATACTGTATCTGAAAGGATTTTGCGGAAGGTGATGTGTTTGTGAATGTGAGGAGGATGATTTTGAGAATCAAGGGTAAAACGGCATGGTGGTTTTGGTTGGTTTATGGTGGTGCAACGGGAATGACGTTGTATGGACTAATTTTCTCGAGGGAGGATATTTGGGCATTGGTTTTGGGGATGGTGACGATTCAGGCAGTTTTTTTGCCGATTATGTTGCGCAATTACGTGATGATTGAAGATGGAAAATTAACGGTGTATTTTGGGTTTGGGAAGGAGTCGATTCCGATAGAAGAAATCGTGGAAGTACGCCGGACCTGTGATCCGATTGCTTCGAGCGCAGCCTCCCTGGACCGACTTGTCATAAAAAGCAGGCGCCAGGAAGTCATGTGCTCCGTTTGCGAGAAAGACCAGCTGTTTCAGGTGCTGCTAAAGTGCAACCCCAATATAAAAATCAATTAGTTTTTTATTTGGAAAGGAGTATCTATGGGTTTCTGGATCTTTATGTTGTGTTCGAACCTGACCTTGCCACTTCTTATGATTTTTTTCGGAAAACATTTTCAAAATCATCCGCCACGGGAGATTAACGCAATATACGGATACCGCACAAGACGTTCGCGGGCCAGCGGGGAAGCATGGCTGTTTGCGCAGCAGCATTTTGGAAGGCTGTGGTACCGACAGGGCAGAATTTTGATTCCACTTACGGTGCTTGCGATGCTGCCGGTATTCGGAGGGTCGGAAGAAACTGTGGGTATCTGGGGAAGTATCGTTTGCCTCATACTGTGTGCAGCGTTTTTGTCGCCGTGTTATTTTACGGAAAAAGCGCTGAAAGGACAGTTTGACGAAATGGGGAAGCCGATCGTTTGTAAGTATGAAAACAAAGATTAATAGGAATTTACTCCAATAAATTGTTGACGTGAAATAACAAACGTAGTAGAATATACCCAAATTTACAGTTACATAAGTAATCAATACCGGGTAAAGGATATACGGTTCGCCCGGAGCATGTTTGCAGAACAGGGAACCGTACATGCAAAAGATAATAGGAAACAGATATACAAAGACAAAGGCGTCGTTTGAAAAGAGCCTTTGTCTTTTTTTATATCAATTGGGAAAGAAGGGAAAATCATTGAAGACGTGTCTTAATATCAGCGGACTTGGGATGCAGTTTAAAGGCGTAAAAGCGGTACAGAATGTGTCCATGAATCTGGAAGAGGGGAAATTATACGCACTGATAGGAACGAATGGCGCAGGCAAGACGACGATTATTAATATGATTTCTGGCGTATTGAAACCGACTGCAGGAACCATCTGTTTTCAGGAAACAGATATCACAGGAATGCGTCCTGACCGGATTGCAAAGATGGGCGTGACGAGAACGTATCAGAACCTCCGGCTGTTCAAAAAAATGACGGTACTTGATAATGTGCTGATGGGAGCCCAGATGCACAGTACCTGTGGAGCGTGGGAATCAGTATTTCAGACGTCAAGGTTTCGTGAAAATGAAAAAAGCATGCGGGAGCATGCGAGGAAGATGCTGGATATCATGGGGATTGCGGCATTTGAAAAGGAACTTGCAGGTTCTCTTCCGTATGGAAATCAGAGAAAGCTTGAGATAGCCAGAATTCTTGCCAGCAACCCGAAACTGCTTCTTCTCGATGAACCGGCAGCTGGTATGAATCCGCAGGAAAGCCATGAGCTGGTGGATATTATCCGGGGGATTCAAAAGGAATTTGGATTGACCATTCTTTTAATTGAACATGACATGAAGGTGGTCATGAACCTCTGTGAGTATATTTACTGCATGGCAGCAGGCGAAGTGATCGCGGAGGGCGGGCCGGAAGCGATACGGAACAATCCAAGGGTAATAGAAGCATATTTGGGAAAGAGGGCAAGCCATGTTACAAATTAAAGACTTAAGTGTAAAGTATGATAATATTCAGGTTCTCCATGGCATATCAATGGATATCCAGGATGGAGAGCTGGTTGCTTTGATTGGGGCAAACGGGGCGGGAAAGACCACGGCTCTGACGACGATTTCGGGAGTAAAACGGTCTTTTGACGGAGAAATTGTTTACAATGGAAAAAACATTACAAAGGCCAGTACAGATGAAATTGTCCGTTTGGGAGTTGTGCAGGTGCCGGAGGGCAGGCAGATTTTTTCAAAGATGACAATTGAGGAGAATCTGATTCTGGGCGCTTATACAGAAAGTGATTCTGCACGGCAGAAAGCCAATATGGAGCGGGGCTTTGAAATGTTTCCGATTCTCCGGGAGCGAAAAAAACAGCTGGCAGGAACGCTTTCCGGCGGGGAACAGCAGATGCTGGCGATTGTGAGAGCGCTTATGAGCAACCCGAAACTGCTTCTTCTTGACGAGCCGTCCATGGGACTGTCGCCGCTTATGACAGAGCAGGTATTCGACGCTATCCGCACACTGAATGAGAGCGGGACAACGATCCTGCTGGTAGAGCAGAATGCATTTGATGCGCTGGAAATTTCCAGACGGGCCTATGTGATGGAAAATGGTGTGATTACGCGAGAAGGAAAAAGCAGCGACCTGATGGAAGATCCTGCAATCAAGCGTGCATATCTGGGAGGTGATTAGAGATGAGTTTCAATTACATACTCGGGCAGCTGATAAACGGAATAAAGCTCGGAAGTATTTATGCAATTATAGCGATTGGTTATTCCATGGTATATGGCATATTAAGACTGATAAACTTTGCGCATGGCGATTTGCTTACAGTTGGCGTTTATACCATGCTTGTACTGATGGGGTTTTCCGGTCTGCCCATCTGGCTTGTGATTCTTGCTGGCTGTATTGTTTCAATTATGGTGGGAATGACGATGGAGAGGCTGGTGTACCGGCCCCTGCGTGGCTCCGGTGAAGAGACGACGCTGATCTCATCCCTGGCAGTTTCTGTTTTTTTACAGAATTTAATCAGCATGATATTTACACCGCAGAAAAAGGCGTTTCATCTTCCGGATTTCCTGACGGTAAATCATTCCCTCGGTCCGGTTTCCCTGTCTACCATCAATATACTGACGATGATATCAATCGTTGTGATACTGATTGCACTGACACTGCTTTTGAAGAAAACAAAAATCGGTATGGCGATGCGCGCATGCTCAGACAATCTGGCGGCGTCTCAGCTTATGGGAATCAAAATCAATAACGTAGTTGTAGTTGCCTTTGTGATCGGTTCCGGGCTGGCGGCTCTGACTGGGGTGATGCTTGCAGGCGAATACAAGACAATTGAGCCGCTGATGGGATTTGTGCCGGGACTGAAAGCATTCTGTGCCGCTGTTCTGGGCGGCATCGGAAGCCTGAACGGGGCGGTACTCGGCGGATTTATCATTGGCATTGCTGAGGTGCTGTTTGCCGGGCTGATGCCTTCTGATATAACACCGTACCGCGATGCATTTATTTTCTTTTTGCTGATTGTGGTTCTTCTCGTTAAGCCAAACGGTATTTTAGGAAGCTCGGAAGGGGGAAGAAGCTGATGAAATACAGAGAGAATGCGGCAGTACGATTCGTATGTTTTGTTTTACTGCCATTGTTGATACTGATCTATAGCGCGATCAACCGTGGCCATTATTATTCAGATTTGATTTGTCTTTTTGGCATTCATCTGATTCTGGCTACCAGCCTGAATCTTGTAAACGGGTTTTCGGGCATGTTTTCTATGGGGCACGCGGCATTTATGGCAGTCGGTGCGTATACGTCTGCACTGCTGACGATATCGGAGACACAAAAGGCGAGAATATCCGGGCTCCCGGAGTGGTTTCAGAAGTTCACGCTTCCGTTTCCACTGGCACTGCTGTGTGCAGGACTTGTAGCAGCATTGCTGGCTTTGCTGATCGGTTTTCCGGTACTGCGGCTGAAAAGTCACTATCTTTCCGTGGCGACGCTTGGACTTATCGTGATCGTGCGGGCGTTTCTCGATAATGAGGATCAGTTTACGAACGGAGCGAGAGGGATTACAGGGCTTCCGTCGTACTCCACAATTTTCAGTGTATTTTTGACAGGCCTGATTCTGTTGTATATCATGTACCGCCTGATTCGATGTTCCTCTTACGGACGCGGTCTGGTTGCGATGCGGGATGATGATGTGGCGGCACAAACGCTGGGCGTACGGATCGTGACAAAGAAAATTTCTATTTTCTGTCTCAGTGCATTTGCAGCAGGGATTGGCGGTGCGTTGTGGGGACACCTCCAAACCGTAATTTCAGGTCAGTTTTTCTATTTTACGGACAGTTTTGAAATTGTGGAGATGTCGATTATAGGTGGTATGTATTCCCTGAGCGGCGGTATTGTGGGTGCATTAGTGATGACATTCCTGCCGGAAATACTGGCACCGCTTGAGACTGGGATCATGATAGGAGGCTTTCAGCTGCCGGAGCTTTACGGAGCCTCCAATTTGATTATGGCAGTATTTTTGATCCTTCTTATTATTTTCAGGAGGCAGGGGATTCTTGGAGACAGTGAAATTATCGTTGAGAGCATTTTTTCAAGAAGTACCTATACGGGGATATTTAAAGCCGAAACGTACCGGAAGCTTGTGGATATAACAAAAGCAAAGCTGACAGGAAACAAAAAAGAAAAAACGGCAAAATAAAAGGATATGTACTCAGCAAAGAGTTCATATAGATAATTAAAGGAGGAAGAAACTATGAAAAAAGCGATTGTAAGTATGTTATTGGCGACAGTATTACTGACATCAGGCATGTCAGTAATGGCAGACGAGGGCGATACGATTAAAATTGGTGCTCTGTTTAATCTTACCGGCGGACAGGCATCTATTGATACACCATCTTACCAGGGATTCAAACTGAAAGCAGATGAAATTAATGCTGCAGGAGGAATCAACGGCAGGATGATTGAAGTCGTATCCTATGACGGAAAAACAGACCAGGCTACGTGTGCGAACAATGCAAAGAAAATGATTGATGTGGACGACTGTGTTGTAGTCAGCGGATTTTCAGATTCCAATTATGCGCTGGCGGCAGGGGCAATCACACAGGATAAGCAGGTTCCGTTCGTAATCACCGGTGCGACTCTGCCGGATCTGTGCGAGCAAATTGGAGATTATTCGTTTATGGTACCGTTCGGTGATGATACCTGTGCATATGCGGCAGCAGAATACGCATACGCTGAAATCGGAACAAAATGTTATATGATGATTGACCAGTCCATGGAGTTTACGAAGACACTGGCAGAATGCTTCCAGGAGCGTTTTGAGGAGCTGGGCGGTGAAATCGTAGGAACAGACAACTACATGAACGGTGATCCGGATTTCTCAGCACAGATTGATAAATTCATCAACAATGACGGCGGAGCAGAATTTATGTTTTTCTCAAGTGTGCCGAATGATGCGGGCCCGCTTGTGCTTCAGTACAGAGACAAAGGCGTAGAGCTTCCGATCGTTTCCGGCGATGGATTTGATACTCCGCTGGTAGCAGAGGTGGCAGGCGCTCAGTCATATGATGTATTTGTTTCTACACATTGTTCCTATACAAACGAGGCGGAAAATGTACAGAACTTTGTAAAGGCTTACACGGATGCATACGGCACAGCACCGGAAAATGCATTTGCAGCGCTTGGTTATGATGCGATGGATCTGATCGGTCAGGCACTGGCAACTGTGGAGGATCCCACTGATACTGCAGCTATCAAGGATGCGATTGAAGCGACATCAGATTTCAAGGGTGTAACCGGTACAATCTCGTATTCAGCAGAAAGCCACAAGCCGGATAAGACAGCATCTATCCTAGAGCTTGTTGACGGAGAATTCCAGTTTGTAACAGAAGAATAGTTTTTAGTTTGACCGACAGGCTGCCACACGTTTGTATCTGAGACTGCGGCGGCCTGTCGGACTATGGAAAAGAGCAGGATCAAATCCGGCAGAAAAGGAGAAGAGCGGTATGGCAAATCATGAATTATTGAAATTAACAGCACATCAGGTAACAGAGGGGAAATACGATAAAGCAATTCTGGCAATTGGTTCCTGTGAGGCACACGGACAGCATATCGCAGAAGGATGTGATACAATTGTATCCTATGAGCTCAGCAAAAAAGTAGCGGATGAAGTTGAGGGATTGCTGGTACTGCCCCCGATTACGGTTGGTTACAGCGGACATTATGATACTTTCCCGTTTACACTGACCTTGAAATATGATACAGTAACACAGGTCATCTACGATATGATGGAAAGTGTTGTACGGAATGGCATCAATAAGATTTTTCTTATGAACGGACATGACGGAAATATTGCACCGATGGAAATTGCTTCGAGAAAATTAAAAGAAGAATATCCGGATGTAAGGATTGCAGCTCTTCCGGCATGGTGGGTGACTGCAGGTGAATTGCTTCCGGAAGGTACGTTCGAAGTGTGGGATGGCCTTGGACACGCGGGAGAGGGAGAGACCTCTATTGCATACTATCTGTTTCCGCAGTACTGTGAACCGGATCAGGCAACCTGCGTTGTGCCGGATAAGCTTCCGAAATATGTGGAGATGAAGTGGGATTTTGCCGAGATTACGAATACGGCGCAGACCGGCGATGCAACAAAGGCAACAGCAGAAAAGGGCGAGAAGATGACAGAGGTTCTCGTAAAATGTGTAGCTGATACGATAAAAGAGCTTGATGCGATAGGATGGAACTATTGTTCCAAGCAGCATACTGCCAATTTGGATTAAAAAACATAGATGAAACATATATTAATGATTAGCACTGGGGGAACGCTGGCCTCCTCATACAGCGAAAACGGGCTGGCTCCGGGACTTCATGGGAATGATATTCTTGATAGAATAGAGGGATTGACTGCCGGCTTTTGCGTAGAAGAGGAAGAGTTGTTCATGATGGATAGTTCAAATGTCCAGCCGGAAGAATGGGCGCAGCTTGCGCAGCGGATTTATGAGCGCAGGCTGGATTTTGACGGAATTGTAATTATTCATGGTACGGATACGCTTGCCTATACTGCAAGTGCGCTTTCCTTTGCCCTTCAGGGGATTGAGGTGCCTGTCGTACTGACAGGCAGCCAGGTATCCATTGAAAATCCGATAGCGGACGCGACAGAGAATTGCCGTGCGGCGCTTCACATGGCGGCAAGCGGGTGCCCCGGTGTTTTCGTGGCATTTAACCGGAAGATTATTATGGGTACCCGGGCAAGTAAAGTCAGGACAAGAAGTTTTGATGCGTTTGAAAGCATTAATTATCCGTATGCGGCGCGGATTAACAGCAGTGGATTTGTTGTTAATCCGGCTGTTCCAATTTCCTATGGTAGGACATGCTGCCTGCAGAATAAATTCTGCACGGATATTTTTGTGCTGAAGTTGTTTCCGGGTATTTCTCCCGATATTTTTATGAAGCTGAAATCCATGGGTGTTCGGGGCGTTTATGTGGAGGCGTTTGGTATCGGCGGCCTGCCCTCACGGAAACGCAATATAACTACGGCAATCGGAGAAGCTGTTCGCAGTGGAATGATTGTGGTAGTTGGGAGCCAATGTCTGTATGAAGGAAGCGATTTTACTGTTTACGAAGTTGGCAGGCAGGTTTTGGAGCAGGGAGTGATTACTGCGGGCGGCATGACAACAGAGGGAGCCATAACAAAACTTATGTGGGCGCTCGGGCAGTATCATGACATGAATCGGGTCAGAGAAGTGATAAAAACAAATTTGTTGGGTGAAATAGGAACCATGTTGGATTGGTGCGGAAACTGAAGAAATAAAAATATAGAAGTAATTGCGGGCATACCCAAATGCGGTATGTCCTTATTTTTGTATATTCAGCAAATGTATTTAAAAGATATTAATTCTGTAGCATTTGCGTGAAAATTCAATACACCAGACGGATGTGACGAACGATATGGCAGAAAAAAGATAGAAAGGAAGCGGCTGCTTGTGATTTTATTCCGAATGCGCTATACTGTCTGGGAACAGAAGCATAACAGCAGGAGGAATTATGGATATTATCAAGACACTGGCACAGGAACTGGAAGTCAATGTATGGCAGGTAGAGGCAGCTGTAAAGCTGATTGATGACGGTAATACGATTCCGTTTATTTCGCGTTACCGAAAAGAAGCGACCGGCTCACTGAATGACGAAATACTCAGAGGCCTGTTTGAACGGCTGAATTATCTGCGGAATCTGGAAGAGAAAAAGGCGCAGGTACTTGCTACGATACAGGAGCAGGGCAAGCTGACACCGGAACTGAAAAAGCAGATTGAAGAAGCACAGACACTGGTTGTTGTTGAGGATTTGTACCGTCCGTATCGCCCGAAACGGCGTACGAGGGCCACGATCGCAAAAGAAAAAGGGCTCGAACCTTTCGCCAATCTTATTTTGCTGCAGATGACAAAGAATCCATTGGAAAAAGAGGCAGAGGCGTTTCTGTCTGAGGAAAAAGAAGTTTTGACGGTAGCTGATGCGTTGAATGGTGCAAAAGATATTCTGGCAGAGTCCGTAGCAGATGAGGCGGATTACCGCATTCGTATCCGTGAGATGACGGTTCGGGAAGGGATGCTTGTCTCAGAGGCAAAGGATGAAGAAACGCAGTCTGTCTATGAAATGTACTATGCGTATGCGGAACCGATTGCAAAAGCAGCAGGCCACCGCGTGCTGGCACTCAATCGGGGAGAAAAAGAAAAGTTCCTGACTGTGAAAATTGAGGCGCCGGACGAAAAGATTCTGCGTTATCTGGAAAAGCAGGTCATCACGCGTGAAAATCCGATCACAGCTGAAGCGCTGCGGGAAGTGATTGCGGACAGTTATAAACGTCTGATTGCACCGGCGATTGAACGGGAGATACGAAATGATCTGACGGAAAAGGCAGAGAACGGGGCAATTTCTGTATTCGGAAAAAATCTGGAACAGTTACTGATGCAGCCGCCGATTGCAGGACATGTGGTTCTGGGCTGGGACCCGGCATTTCGTACAGGCTGCAAGCTGGCTGTGGTGGATGCAACTGGAAAGGTGCTTGATACTACGGTGGTCTATCCGACTGCGCCGACAAACGAAGCGAAGATTCGGGCAGCAAAGGAAACTGTGAAAAAATTAATCCATAAATATGGCGTGACACTGATTTCGCTTGGAAACGGCACTGCTTCCCGTGAGTCTGAGCAGGTGATCGTGGAGCTCTTGGGGGAAATTCCAGAGCAGGTGTCCTACGTTATTACAAATGAGGCCGGAGCGTCCGTTTATTCGGCCAGTAAACTGGCAACGGAAGAATTCCCGAATTTTGACGTCGGGCAGCGCAGCGCTGCTTCGATTGCCCGTCGCGTGCAGGACCCGCTGGCGGAGCTGGTGAAAATTGATCCGAAATCAATCGGTGTCGGCCAGTATCAGCATGATATGAACCAGAAAAAGCTCGGAGAAGCGCTGGACGGCGTGGTGGAGGACAGTGTTAACCGCGTCGGCGTAGACCTGAATACCGCGTCAGCGCCGCTGATGGAACATATTTCCGGCATTTCAAAAGTGATTGCGAAAAATATTGTGGCTTACCGTGAGGCGAACGGAAGATTCAGAAACCGCAGAGAGCTTTTGAAAGTACCGAAACTCGGACCTAAGGCATTTGAGCAGTGCGCCGGTTTTATGCGGATTGCAGGTGGTGAAAACCCTCTGGACGCCACGAGTATCCACCCGGAAAGCTATGAAGCGGCGGAAAAGCTGCTGGCAGAACTGGGTTATACGAAAGAATGGATTACGGAGCAGGGAGTGCGTTCTGTTCTTGTGAAAGATTACAAAAAAACGGCAGAGCGGATTGGCATCGGGGAACCGACGCTGCGCGATATGGTAAAAGAATTGTGCAAACCGGGCCGTGATCCGAGAGAGGACATGCCGCAGCCGATTTTGAGGACAGATGTCCTGGATATGAAAGATTTAAAAGAAGGCATGATTCTGAAAGGAACCGTGCGAAATGTCATAGACTTTGGCGCATTTGTCGATATCGGTGTCCACCAGGACGGTCTGGTGCATATTTCGCAGTTGAGCAATCAGAAATTTGTGAAGCATCCACTGGAAGTTGTCAGCGTCGGCGATATCGTTGAGGTGAAGGTTCTGAGTGTAGATCTTCAAAAGAAGCGAATTGCTCTGACGATGCGGTTATAGGCGTGGTAAGTATTTTTGCCAAATAAGGATGCTTATGCAATTCGATACGCTGTCTGCGGAATGTACGGTTATGCATTTAGATGCATCGTCTGCGGTTATATGGTCAGCTACATTACGGATGTTCCTGCTGTGCTATGATATGCCGGCGGATCTGGCTTCGGATGGCATCGTAAAGATGAGGTTTGATCTGGTCGAGCGGCACAGGCTGCCCATAAAGAATCGGGTTGTAGATCGTGCCGCTTGTAAGCTCGATAATCATGTAGATCATGATTTCGGGGGCACGGAACGCAAGGCCGGACTGGCGCAGCAGATCGTTGAACAGTTCATAGGCATTGTGGTCGTTGCTGTCATGGAAGCTGATCAGACTGTTGCGGAAAATCCCCCAGCTCAGGTGTTTGGCGATGAAATTCAGCAGGGACTTGTCTGTGTTTAAGCGTTCTATAATGTAATCTGTCATGTAAATGAGCTGTTCCTCGAAGCTCACGATATCGGGACGTGTACAAAGGGAAGCATAGGCATCATAGAACAGACTGGTTGCTTTATGAGCGATCAGTTTGTTTCGGATGTCGTATTTATCTGTGAAATAAAGATAAAAAGTGCCTTTGGCAACACCGGCATTTTTTACAATATCAGAAATGGATGTGTTTTGGAATCCTTTTGAAGTAAACAGTGTAAACGCTGTGTTCAGAAGAGATTCCATTTTTATTTTCTTGTTTTGTTCAATTTTTCCCATTTTCAAGCCTCCTGCATCCCCTTTCTCTATTTTTATCACAAAAATGACTTTTGGTCAATGTTTTTCTGGAAAGGATATTGACTAATGGTCATTTTTGCGTTATAACACATAATAGAAAATGACTAAAGGTCAATTTTAGGAGGAAGAGATGTATAAAGTAGGAGAAAAGATTGTAAAGTGGAGAATCCCGATTTTCATAGTGGGCCTTCTTCTGTTAGTTCCCTCCTTGTTGGGAATGATACGGACTAGAGTCAACTACGATATTCTGTACTATCTGCCAAAAGACATTGAGACAATGCAGGGGCAGGATATCCTGGTAGAGGAATTTGGCACCGGAGCATACTCGTTGTTTCTCTGTGAGGGGATGGAGAACAAAGATGTTTCAGTACTGAAGAAAAAAATAGAACAGGTAGAGCATGTGGAGAAAGTTGTCTGGTATGACAGTCTGATGGATTTGAGCGTGCCGATGGAGATGCTTCCGGATAAAGTGCGGGAGATTTTTAATACGGAAGACTGTACCATGATGTTTCTTATATTTGATACGACTACGTCAGCAGATGAGACGATGGAGGCGATCAAGGAAATACGTGCTCTGGCCGGAAAACAGTGTTTCCTGAGCGGTATGTCGGCGATTGTTACAGATACGAAGGAACTTTCCGAGCAGGAAACGCCGGTTTATGTTCTGATTGCAGTTTTTCTGTCAGCTTTGGTACTGGCGATTGCAATGGAATCATTTTTTATTCCGGTGGTGTTTTTGCTTGGCATTGGCATGGCAATTCTCTACAACCTGGGAACGAATCTGTTTCTCGGAGAAATTTCTTACATTACAAAAGCGCTCGCAGCGGTTCTCCAGCTTGGAGTTACCATGGATTATTCTATTTTTCTATGGCACAGCTATCAGGAGCAGCTTAACAATTACACGGATCGAAAGGAAGCGATGGCCCATGCGGTGGAAAAGACAATCAAATCCGTATGCGGCAGCTCACTTACCACAGTAGCAGGTTTTATCGCACTTTGTTTTATGAGTTTTACCCTGGGACTTGATCTGGGTATCGTTATGGCAAAGGGTGTTGTGATCGGAGTATTCTGCTGTGTTACGATTCTTCCGTCTATGATCCTGATTTTTGATCGGGTTCTGGAAAAGACGAAGCACAGACCGCTTCTGCCGGATATGCCGCGCGTGTCGGATTTTATTACACGACATTATCAGATTTTTGCGCTGCTGTTGCTTTTGCTATTTGTTCCGGCTGCATATTGCCAGAAAAATGCGGATGTATATTATGCGTTGGACGAAACGCTTCCGGAGGATTTGCCGAGTATTATGGCAAATCATAAATTGCAGGAAAATTTCAATATGGGAGCATTGCACATGCTTCTGATTAATCATCGTTTGCCTGGAAAAGAGGTACGCTCGATGATCGGTGAAATGGAGCAGGTGGACGGAGTAAAAGCGGTGCTTGGAATGGAAACGCTGCTTGGAAGCCGGATACCGGAGCGTATGGTTCCAGATTCTATCAAAAAGATACTGGAAAACGGTAATTATGAACTTATGCTGGTCAGCAATGAATATAAGGTGGCATCCGACGAGGTAAACCAACAGATCGGTGAATTGCAGGAGATTTTGAAGCGTTATGACCCGACCGGTATGCTGGTTGGAGAGGCTCCCTGTACCAAGGACCTGATTACCATTACAGACAAGGATTTTCAGGTAGTGAATGCTGTTTCAATTCTGGCGGTATTTATCATTATTATTTTTGTATTTAAATCCTGTTTTTTACCGGTTGTACTTGTAGCTGTCATCGAGTTTGCAATTTTTATCAACCTTGGCATTCCGTATCTGACTGGAACGACGCTTCCGTTTATTGCATCCATTGTTATAGGTACGATTCAGCTTGGTTCGACGGTGGATTATGCAATTTTAATGACGAGCCGTTATGAGACGGAACGTGGAAGCGGAAAGAGTAAAAAGGAATCGATTCAGATTGCACATCGCGCAAGTATGAAATCTGTGATTGTCAGTGCGCTCAGTTTCTTTGCTGCAACCTTCGGTGTGGGGGCTTATTCGAATATTGATATGATTAGCGCTCTGTGCAGCCTTATGGCACGCGGCGCTCTGATCAGTATGGTTGTGGTTCTGTGTGTACTGCCGTCCATGTTTATGGTTTTTGACAAGGTAATCTGTAAAACGAGTAAAAATTTTAAGGGGGCCAGAAAAAATGAACAGAAATAAAAAAATGACAAAAAAATTTGCAGTGGCAATCGCAGGTGTGATGATGGCGCAAGCAGGGGCGCCGCTTGTATATGCAGGAACTGCTTCGGATGGAAATACGGAGGCAGTATATGGGAAAACGGTCATATCGGCTGATCAAGGCACTTCAGGGGCAGAAAACACTTCGGTTTCGAAAGAGGAGACGGTGTACGTAAAAGCGGATGCGGCAGGCACAGTACAGGAGATTATCGTCAGTGACTGGCTCAAAAACAGTGAAGGAAAGGCCTCCATTTCGGACCAGTCAGATCTGAAAGATATTGAAAATGTAAAAGGAGAGGAAGGGTTTTCGTCTGATGGGCAGAAGATGACCTGGGATGCAAACGGACAGGACATTTATTATCAGGGCAGTACGCAAAAGGAGCTTCCGGTAACTGTGTGCGCGACCTATTATCTGGATGGGCGAAAGATACTTCCAGAGGAACTTGCTGGAAAGAGCGGCCATCTGAAAATTTGCTATACGTATGAAAATAAACTGAAAAATAACGACGTATATACGCCTTTTACGATGGCCACTGGTCTGGTTCTGCCCTCTGAAAATTTCAAAAATGTCAAAGTGAACAACGGAAAAGTCATTTCAGACGGGGAAAAGGAAATCGCAGTCGGAATCGGATTTCCTGGTATGGCAGAGAGTCTGAAGCTTCAGGACACAGAACTTTTGAAAGACGTCAAACTTCCGGAAACGTTTGAAATTGAGGCAGATGTAACAGACTGTAAGCTGGCAATGACAATGACAGTAGCTGTTCCTCTGAATCTGGATACGTTTGGTCTTGATGAGATCGAGGGGCTGGAGGACCTTGAAGAATTATTTACAGAACTGACGGATGCAGCAACGCAACTTGTGGATGGAAGCGGGGAGCTGGCAGACGGAGTGAAAACATTACAGGATGCCTGTACAGAATTGATCGACGGTATGAACACTGTGGATGAAAACATGGGAACACTTGCCAGTGGAATTGCAACGCTGAACGAAAAAAAGGATGATCTGACTGCCGGGATCGGTACTTTGGCAGATGGGATTGGTACTTTAAACGACAAAAAAAGCATGTTTGTGCAGGGAGTTGGCGATCTGGCTTCCGGAGCAACAGAGCTTCGGAAAGGGATGAATACCGTGAAAAAAGGCAGTAAAGAACTTGCAGGAAACAGTAAAAAGCTGGAAGCCGGAGCGAAAGAACTTGCGTCGGGCTCAGGTAGCAAACAGCTTACGGAAGGCAGCAAGGCACTTGTGGAAGGCAGCAAAGAGCTTGCACAGGGTAGTCAGACACTTGCGGATGGAATTACGGCGCTTGTGGAAGGGGAAGATGGCAAAAAGCTTCTGGCTGGCGGCCAGGCTCTTGAAACAGGCAGCCAGAGCCTTGTAAAAAATTTAGGAGAATATACAGACGGAGTAGATCAGATTGCAGAGGGACTGCCGGGATATGTGGACGGCGTTGATCAGTATATGCAAAGTGTACAAAATTATGTCGGGGCAGTGAACGGGCTTTTGGATGGCATAACAGCGGGCTCTACCACCACTTCTGTGGACAGTGGTACGCAGCAAAGGATGATTGCGGAAGTAGAGCAGATTGCAGTCGGAGAGCCGGAAGTACAGCAGGTATCCGACATAGTGAAAGAACAGATTTACAGGGAACCGGTTGTGAAAGCGGAAGCGCAGGTGACGAAAACTACGATTAATGAAGAGGCGGTTGAAAATATTCAGACCGTTCTGGCAAATTTGCAGGATGTGCAAAATACGATTAACGGTGCGACAACAAAAGAAGATCTGATCAGACTGTATGCTTCTTATGATGCGTATGTGGCAGAGCTGAATGACTGTATTACATTGCTCAGCGGTGCACTTGGGGGAATTCAGGAGGAGACGATTGACACAGTTACAATGGAACAGACCGTTGAGCAGACCATTGAGCAGCCGGTACAGACCAGAGTTTTGATGGCAGCGCCTCGGGTTATCATGGAGACGACGGGCGGTGGAGACGGTACAGGCAGCGACGCTCAGATGCAGATGGATCAGGCTGTCCTTGCCCAGACAGCAGCAGCTCTTCGCGGTGCGGGGACACAGCTTACGGAAGGAGAAGAGATACAGGCGCTGAAACTAGGTGGATCAGCTTTAAAAGATGGAGCAGTTCTGCTTGGGGCAGCGGACCCGCAGACCGGCGCGACAGCATCCCAGATGCTGACTGGCGGTGCTCAGCAGTTGTCAGAAGGAGCGGTAGCGTTGCATGGAGGAGTGAGCGCAGTCTTTGAAGCTGCCGCGACACAGTTAAAACCGGGAGCAGATGCCCTGGCGTTAGGCCTTGGCAGTCTGGCAGAGGGAGCAGACGCCCTTGACAGTGGCTTGGAACAGCTTTTGGGCGGCGCACAGACATTGGATAGGAATCTTGAAAAATTTGCAGCAGCAACGGCTTCTTTGTCTGCGGGAACAAACAAACTTTATAGCGGGGCAAAAGAACTGGAAAACGGAACAGATCAGTTAAACAGTGGAGCAGCAATTTTGAGTGCCGGGATTGTGCAGCTTGCAGACGGAAGCGTAAGGCTGGCAAGCGGAGCAGGTGAACTTGCGGACGGTGTACAGCAGCTTGCCGATGGCAGTGCAAAACTGAAAGATGGGACGGCCCAGCTTGCAGAAGGCGGAGAAGACCTGGATGAAGGTGTGGAAGATCTGAAAAACGGAGCCGATGAGCTTCGCGACGGTATGAAAGAATTCAATGAAAAGGGAATTGAAAAGATTACCGATTTCCTGGAGGAAGACGTACAGGAACTGCTTGACCGGCTTGAGGCAGTACAGACCGCGGGAGAGGATTACAAACTCTTCAGCGATTCCGGAAATATGGACGGAAATGTCAAGTTCATTATCGAGACAGCGGCAATCGAGTGACAGGCTTTGGTTGAAAAAAGTTTGCAGATATTATTCAGATATTTATAAAAACAGAGGGCAAGGCTGTATGGCTTTGCCTTCTTTTGTTGAAATAGCCCCCAGAATAAAAAGGAGTGTAAATCAGTCGGAAGTCCAACAAAATTTACACTCAGTTCAGGTGTGATGTTTGTGTTATGATATATTTCTGATTTTCTTCATATCATTAATGTCAGAGGTATTGCGCGAAATCTGGTTACTGTGCATCTGCTGCTGCCCGATGATGATCCTGAGCATGTCCTTGATGTCGGTAATCGTTTCTTTGTAATCAGCATAGAATTCAAGGGTTTTTTCATAGTTGAGATCAACTTTAGCGTTGATTTCGTTTACTTTGGCATCAACGGCGTCGACTTTGGCATCAACGGCGTCGACTTTGGCATCAACGGCGTCGACTTTGGCATCAACAGAGCCAATTTTTAATTTGATATCAGTGAGCTCTGTCTGCATTTGTTGTTGATTTGTAAGTAGCAATTCCAACAATTCTCGATCGGTCATCATACCACGCTCCTTCTTCAGATTTATGAAAAAGTATATCATATTTGAGTGATTAAGTCTATGGAGTTTGGGCTGAAAAACATTTTCCGAACCTTTTATACTGAGAGACATATAGTTGCATTTATAACAATTATTGTGGTATATTATACGAGCAAATTATAGACAATTATGAAATTGTTTTTTTGAAGATTGCTTTTGTTTTAGCTGTTGCAATTGTTTTATTTGTTGCGAATATAGCTAATACGCAGTTCACGTGCTTAAAAGGCAGAACTTCGTAAGTTGACGAACAGCTATGCTGTGAATGATATGAAAAGGAGGAGATTTCAGATGAGAAACATATTAAAAAGATTGGCATGGCCATCATAATGAGAATAGAAATACAAGTGGCGCAGACTGCTATTATTACTGTGATGGTAATCCGGCTCATCTGCACGATGGTGGAAGCTGTCCTTATACGAGTGTGGAGACCTATACAGGCAGCGAAGCAACCATCAATGTAGATCAAAACAGTGCGGCAGTCAATCTGGTGAATTCGGCTGACGAAGGAATAGAGGTAAGCTCCGGAATAAATATAACGGTTTCCAAAGATCTGATAAAGATTATCCAGGCAGTGCTGAACCAAAAGGGATATAGTTGCGGCACAGTTGATGGGGTTGCTGGGACTAAGACAAAAGAGTCTTTAAAAAAATTTTTAGAAGAGCAAAAACATAATAATACCACAGACCACCTCATTTTGTCGATACTTGCAGCAGGCTTGGGCGTTGAATAATAGAAAAATCACCAAAAAAGCTGTGAAAATCTGTTTGAAATTATACTTGTAAGTAGTCTGATCATAGGATATAATGACAGAAATTTAAGAATTGGTTCTTCGGGGCGGGGTGACTTTTATCCGGCATTTGTAGTCTGAGAAATGAGAATTCCCCACCGGCGGTATAGTCCGCGACCCGCTTAGGCGGCTGAACCGGTGAGATCAGAGGGAGCTTGCAGGCGTATTTGCCAGATAGTTTCAAAAAGATGGATTCCGGTACCGACAGTATAGTCTGGATGTGAGAAGAAGCAGCATATTGTAATGATATGGGCGGCCACGGAGTTTTTACATATTCCGTTCCGCCCTTTTTGTATGCGCAACAGTGCATATACAACATTTATGGAGCAGCCGGAAGGAACTTTTCTTAAAGGGATTTTCCCAAATGAATAAAAGAAAAGGAGAACAAAACATGGGATTTTTGGAAGCAGCAGCAGAAAATCTGCAATTTCTTTTTATCAGTCTGGTTGTTGTTTTGGCAATTGTCGGGGTATCAGAACTGGTGGAGAGAAAAATTTTAAAGGACAGTATGACGCGCGTAAAGAAGACGCATTTTCTTACTTTGTGTGCTATGCTTGGAGCGCTTGCCACATTGTTGCATCTTTATGATTTTCCTGTGCCGTTTTTGGCGCCGGATTTTTACAAACTGGATTTCAGCGAGGTTCCGGTTATGATTGGAGCCTTTTATCTCGGGCCTGTTGGCGGTGTTATCATTGAACTGGTTAAAATTCTTTTGAAGCTGGTAGTCAAGGGGACTTCGACTGCTTTTGTCGGAGATCTTGCCAATTTTGTAATCGGCTGCTCCTTCGTGGTGCCTGCGTCTATTGTATATCATACGAAAAAGACGCGGAAAATGGCGATTGCCGGTCTTGTATCAGGTACGGCCGTCATGACAGTATTTGGAAGTATGTTTAATGCAATTTATCTGCTGCCGGCATTTTCGAAGCTTTATGGTTTACCGCTGGATACATTGGTAGGCATGGGAACTGCTGTCAATCCGGCAATCGACAGTATTTCGATGCTTGTCCTTTTGGCAGTGGCTCCGCTGAATCTCTTAAAAGGTGTATTGATTTCTGGGCTGACTATGGTATTATATAAGCGGGTCAGCCAGGTTCTGCATAATGCAGCTCAGGATGGCCTCACATCGGGCCAAAAGAGCCAGATGCAGAACTGAGCAGAGAGAAATGGCGGTTGGACAGAGATCTGAAAAAGCGGACAGCAGGACGCATCTGGAGAATCTGTTTAAAAGTGAGATATGACAAGGCAGGGCTGTCGCACAATCTGCATTTTGTGCGACAGCTTTTTGTTTTTGGGGAGGATGATGCTATGGGTAAGATAAAGAAAGTTCAACAGGCTACAAGCAATCCATATGTGAATTTATATAATCTGGAAGTGGAGAATCGCGTCGGGGGACAGGGATATTATTATGTGGCTTCAAGGGCCAAAGATAAGGAGCATCTCGAATTGTCCACAAAACAGCAACAGCCGGATGGCGTCATTATATACAGTCTGTATGGAGAAAAACGGGATCGGGTTGTGTTGGTTCGGCAGTACCGCTATGCGATTGATAATTATATTTATGAATTTCCGGCAGGGCTTGTTGAACCAGGGGAAGATTATCATGCATCTGCGGTGCGGGAAATGAAAGAGGAAACTGGCCTTACACTACATCCGCTTAAGGTTGACACAATCTACGAAAAACCGTATTATACTACGATAGGGATGACAGATGAGTGCTGCGGAACTGTGTACGGATATGCCGATGGCGAAATTAATATGGATGCATTGGAAGACAGTGAGGAAATTGAGGTTGTGCTTGCAGACCGGGATGAGGTGCGGCGTATTTTGAGGGAAGAACGTGTTGCTGTTGTGTGTTCCTACATGTTAATGCACTTTTTACAGGATGAAGAGCCATTTGCATTTCTTCATGCAGACAGAGGAGAAGGAGCAGGATTTTCTGAATAGCAGGGTATGATTGCTGTGATTTATTCAGAATGTCGCGTTTGGCAGTTGGGAGGAAGCTATTTATGAAAACGGAATTTGATATTAAAATGACGACGGCGAGTATGTATCGTTTTCTGATGTATCATGCGTACCACAGCTTCAGTGGGATATTCAGTATTGTGGCAGGAGCGGCTCTGATTTTTTATTATATTTGGAGTTTGGGAAAAGGCGGTGCAAATACATGGATTTATCTGTTATTTGGCACATTGTTTCTGGTTTATCAGCCATGGACGCTTTATACTGGGGCAGTGAAGCAGGCAAAACTAAACCCGGTTTTTAAAAATCCGCTTCATTATACACTTTCCGAGGAAGGCATTCTGGCGAGACAGGGGGAAGCGGAAAGTAACGTAGCGTGGACTGCTGTCCGGAAAGTAAGAGAAACTTCTGACAGTATCCTGATTTACACGGGGCCGAAAAATGCCTGTATTCTTATAAAGAAGCAGATGGGATCGCAGACGGAAAACGTACGAGAGATTCTGAAAAAGAATGTATCTCCTGCGCTTGTAAAGTTAAAAAGATAAGTGTCAGGGAGGGAATCAAATGATTATAGAAACGAATTCGGAAAAAGAAACACGCGAGGTTGGACGGCAGATTGCCAGGGATGCGCAGGCAGGGCAGGTGTTTGCCCTGGTGGGGGATCTAGGGGTCGGCAAGACCGTTTTTACGCAGGGAATGGCAGAAGGACTGGGCATTTCAGAACCGGTAAACAGTCCGACATTTACCATTCTTCAGGTATATGAGGGAGGACAACTTCCGTTTTATCATTTCGATGTATATCGAATTGAAGAACCAGAGGAGATGGAAGAGATCGGGTATGAGGACTGTTTTTACGGGAACGGTATCTGTCTTGTGGAATGGGCGGATCTGATCCGGGAGCTTATGCCGGAGCATACTGTAACGATTACGATTGAGAAAGATTTGAGCCGTGGTTTTGACTTTCGGAAAATTACGGTGGAACAGGAGAATGGAAAATGAAAATACTGGCATTGGACAGCTCCGGCCTTGTGGCGTCTGTAGCAGTGGTAGCAGATGACGTATTGCTGGCAGAATATACAGTAAACTATAAAAAAACACATTCACAGACACTCCTTCCCATGCTCAATGAGGTTGCCAGAATGATTGAGCTGGATCTGCACTCGATTGATGCGATTGCGGTGGCAGCGGGGCCAGGGTCGTTTACAGGGCTTCGCATCGGTTCTGCGACAGCAAAAGGGCTTGGTTTTGCGTTAGAAAAACCACTGGTGCATATTCCAACTGTGGATGCGCTGGCCTGCAATTTATACGGATACGACGGTTATATATGCCCGCTTATGGACGCACGTCGAAATCAGGTTTACACGGGGATTTACTGTTTTGAAAATGGATGTCTCCGGACGCTGGAGGCTCAGAGTCCAATGGCAGTGGAAGAAATTATCGGGAAATTGAACGCACTTGGAAAAAAAGTGGTTTTTTTGGGAGACGGTGTTCCAGTTTATCAGGAATTGCTGGAAAAATGGATGGAGGTACCTTTCGCCTATGCTCCGGCGCATATGAACCGCCAGCGAGCAGCATCGGTAGCGTTTCTTGCGAGTCAGTATATAAAAGAAGGAAAAACAGAGTCTGCGGCAGATCACGTTCCGGATTATCTTCGCATGTCTCAGGCAGAGCGCGAACGGGCGGAAGCGCAGAAACGGTCAGCAGAGCCAGAGAAAGGCGGGATCATCAGCGATGACAGATCTTGAGATAGAGCGAATGCATCCGGGAGATGTGAAAGAGGCGGCGGCGCTGGAGGCTCAGATTTTTACAATGCCGTGGAGTGAGGAAGGGTTTCGCTCTGCGCTGAGTTCCCCGGATACATTATATTTATCTGCAAAACAAAACGGAAGATTAATCGGATACTGTGGTTTCTGGCAGTCTTTTGATGAGGCGGATATCACAAACGTTGCGGTATGCGAGCGTTGCCGTGGAAGGGGAGTGGGGTATCAGATGCTTGCCGAGCTGATGCGTCTTGGCAGAGAACGCGGAGTTTTGCGGTACACACTGGAAGTACGCACAGGGAATGCAGCGGCAGTTCATCTGTATGAAAAACTGGGTTTTGTTTCTGCTGGTATCCGAAAAAATTTTTATGAACGACCACGCGAAGATGCTTTGATTATGTGGACAGATGAATAAAAAAAATTGCTGAAAAAATAAAAACGGAATAAGCTGCCTGTGTTCTCGGGAATTCCCAGTAGCCATAAAAGGAACGCAGATTTATAATGATCCTTGTCTGCAAGGACATAAAATGTCAGAACACAGGAGGGATCAGGATGGAAACGAAAAAAGTACTACGCTGTAACGGTTGTGGGAAAAATATTTCTTCAGAAAATGGTATGATCCGGGAAGGGGTACTTCAGGTAGACTGGAACTGGGGATATTTTTCGGAAAAAGATGGTGAAAAGCATTCTTTCTGTCTGTGTGAGGCATGCTATGACAGAATACGGAAGTCTTTCGTATTGCCAGTGACGGTAGAGGATTACTTGTAAAAAACGCAGCAGAAGAATGTATGAACAAAAGTGTAAAATATTTGCGCGTAAGATTGCTTGGAAAATTAAGATGAAAAGAGGAGTATTATGCTGGATGTTTGTTTGCTCGGATGCGGTGGGATGATGCCGCTCCCCTACCGGTGGCTCACTTCCCTCATGACAAGGTTTAACGGGAGTAATCTGCTGATTGACTGCGGGGAAGGGACTCAGATTGCGATAAAAGAAAAAGGCTGGAGTTTTAAACCGATTGATACGATCTGCTTTACCCATTATCACGGCGACCATATCAGCGGACTTCCGGGCTTGCTGCTTACAATGGGAAATGCAGAGCGAACCGAGCCGCTTACGCTGATTGGCCCCAAGGGGCTGGAACGAGTGGTGAATGCCCTGCGTGTCATTGCGCCGGAACTTCCATTTCCGCTCGTTTTTAAAGAAATTCAAGGACAGGAGGAAGTCTTTGAACAAAACGGATATAAAATAACTGCGTTTCGAGTCCAGCATAATGTTTGCTGCTATGGCTATACGATTGAAATTGACCGTGCAGGAAAGTTTGATGTGGACCGTGCGAGGACTGCACAGATACCGATGCAATTCTGGAGCAGACTGCAAAAAGGCGAGGTGATTGAGGCGGAAGGACGGATTTATCAGCCGTCTGATGTTCTTGGGCCTGCGCGAAAGGGAATTAAAGTGACCTACTGTACAGACACAAGACCGGTGGAAATTATTGCACGGCAGGCTGAACATGCGGATCTGTTTATTTGTGAAGGGATGTATGGTGAGCCGGAGAAAGCAGCGAAGGCAGTAGAGTACAAGCATATGACATTTGAAGAGGCGGCACATTTAGCGAAAAAGGCCAGACCGCGTCAGATGTGGCTGACTCATTACAGTCCTTCTCTGGTAAGGGCTGAAGATTATATAGAAAAAATCCGGGCTGTTTATCCGGAGATATATCCGGGAAAAGATGGAAAAACCATTGAGCTTGATTTTGAAGAGGAATGACGGAGGCATACGAATGAAGGAGAAAGACATTCTGATACTGGCAATTGAAAGCTCCTGTGATGAGACAGCAGCCGCTGTAGTGAAAAATGGCCGGGAGGTACTGTCGAATATTATTTTTTCGCAGATAGAGCTCCATAAACTTTATGGAGGGGTTGTGCCAGAGATTGCATCCAGGAAACACATCGAGAAGATCAATCAGGTGATTGAGGAGGCGCTCGCAGCAGCGCATAAACGACTGGAGGATATGGATGCCATTGCTGTGACGTATGGTCCCGGGCTTGTCGGAGCGCTTCTTGTCGGCGTGGCAGAAGCTAAGGCAATCAGTTACGCGGCAGGTCTGCCACTGGTAGGCGTTCATCATATTGAAGGGCATATTTCGGCTAATTACATTGAAAATAAGGAACTGGAACCCCCGTTTATCTGTCTTGTAGTTTCCGGGGGCCATACGCATCTTGTAAAAGTGTCAGATTACGGGGAATATGAAATTCTTGGACGAACGCGAGACGATGCAGCAGGAGAGGCATTTGACAAAGTGGCACGGGCGATTGGACTTGGCTATCCGGGTGGGCCCAAGATTGACAGGCTTTCCAAAGAAGGAAATCCTGATGCAATTCATTTTCCGAAGGCAAAAATAGAAGATGCGCCGTATGATTTCAGTTTCAGCGGTTTGAAATCTGCTGTCCTGAATTATCTGAACGGATGTAAAATGCGGGGAGAGACTGTGAATGAAGCAGATGTGGCGGCATCATTTCAGAAAGCAGTAACGGATGTATTGGTAGAACATGCAATGATGGCTGTAAAAGAGTCCGGGCTTACAAAACTCGCGATTGCCGGAGGCGTCGCTTCAAACAGTACGATTCGGAGCGCAATGGAAGCGGCATGTGAGGAAAATAAAATTGAATTTTTCCGACCATCGCCAATTTACTGTACAGACAATGCGGCAATGATAGGCGCAGCAGGTTTTTATGAATTTCAGAAGGGCGTGCGGCATGACCTTGATTTAAATGCGGTACCGAATCTGAGACTGGGTGAACGGTAAAAGCTACGGTAGCAATATAGGAGGAGATGTAACGGTGAAAAACGCGGCAATCGTGCTTGCAGGCGGTAGTGGCAAACGGATGCGCAGTGATGTGAAAAAGCAGTACCTTTTAATAGGTGGAAAGCCGGTGCTGTATTACTCTTTGGAAACATTTCAAAAAAGCAGCCGGATTGATGAAATTATACTTGTCTGTAGCCATGAAGATATAGAGTGGTGTCGCGAGACAATTGTAATGCCCTATGGTTTCACAAAAGTGAAGAAAATCGTATCCGGTGGAAAAGAGCGCCACGATTCTGTATTTGAAGGGTTGAAAGCGTTGGAGAACTGTACATATGTGATGATTCATGACGGAGCCAGACCTTTCATTGATGAAGAAATGCTGGAGAGAATATGGTCAGAGCTTCCGTCTGTTCGCGCTTGCACGGTTGGAATGCCGGTAAAGGATACAATTAAGCTCAGTGACAATTTGGGTTTTGTTGAACAAACATTACCCCGCGAGCGTCTCTGGAATATTCAGACGCCCCAGGCATTTGCGTATGACTTAATTCGCAGGGCGCATGAGCTGCGCGCAGAGGGGGGGCTGGAAATGAAAATTACGGATGACGCAATGTTAATTGAATATACAGAACAAATTCCGGTTAAACTCATAGAAGGTTCCTATGAGAATATCAAAATTACGACGCCGGAAGATCTTTTGTATGCTGAGATGATCTGGAAAAAACGGTTTGGAAAACTGGTAAAAAGCTAGTTGCAAAAAACGATTAAAAAATCTTAAAATTGTGTTGACAGAATTCACCAAAGCTGGTATTATAATATTCGCGCTGATTACTGAAAAGGTATGGAGAGGTATCGAAGTGGTCATAACGAGGCGGTCTTGAAAACCGTTTGTCCGAAAGGGCGCGTGGGTTCGAATCCCACCCTCTCCGCTTTTTAAATTTGTAGATAGAAGGCTTATTGATTAGGCGTGTGGAGAAGTACCCAAGCGGCTGAAGGGGCTCCCCTGGAAAGGGAGTAGATCGTTAATAGCGGTGCGAGGGTTCAAATCCCTCCTTCTCCGTTTTATTCTGAAGAGAATAAAAAAGTGAAAAAAGTCAAAAAAAGTTGTTGACAAACCGAAAAAGACATGATATGATATCAAAGTTGCTCCGGTAGAGAGACAACAGAAAAGACGAAAAGTCACAGATCGAAAAACT